>Ga0073908_1000023_pt1 | contig 207575 bp, 201 predicted proteins | sample MucameincwithD2O_FD_65484 | JGI IMG/M metagenome (GOLD analysis project Ga0073908, IMG submission 65484) | Mouse cecum microbial communities from Vienna, Austria - Mucus amended microcosms incubated with D2O | ecosystem: Host-associated > Mammals > Digestive system > Large intestine > Cecum... | reverse complement strand
ACGAGAAACTGTATCAGTCACTTCTTACGGTGGACAAGCATACCCTGCTCATTCTCCTGCTGAAAATGCAGGGATATTCCACAAAGGAGATTGCGGCGGTGGCAGGGCTTACCGAAAGGGCGGTCTACAAACGCCTTGAACGGCTTCGTAAAAAATTAAAACCTATTTTTTATCCTTTCGGGGAAATTTAACCATTTCCACGGGCTATTGGGTGGGAGGGTAATCCTCCCACTCAATTTTTTTCGGGAGGAAAGGAAATGGCATACGGGGCAAAGACATACACGCTTCGGGAGGAATCCACGGAAAGCGGCAAAAGGTATTTTATCAGCTTTAAGGACGGGCAGGGGGAACACCACGAGATAGAAGTGTCCGAGAAACTCTTTCTTGAATTTCGACAGATGGAAAGGAGGAACAGAAACCTTCAGCAATGGAACCAGCGGCACAGGGAGTTTAACGAGGTATGGGATGAAACCCTTTACAGACGGGCATTGCGTGTTCCCAAAACGCTTGATGAAAGAATGATTGAAAAAGAACGGAATGAGATATTCGCTAAAGCGGTTGCCCGTCTGCCAGAGATACAGAGGCGGCGTTTCCTGCTCTATTACGAGTACGATTTCAACTTATACCAAATCGGGGAGATGGAGCATTGCACCGCTTCCGCTGTCCAGAAGTCCGTTTCAGTCGCAAGGGATAAAATCAAGGCAGAAATGAGGAAGTATCTACAATCTTGACGATTACCGCCCGAAAAAAGAAATCCGTTTTTTATCGGCGTAGGACTGGCGGCATTACATACTCTCACTTTTTCCGTGGGAGTAAATCTAATTAAGGAGGTCACATCTATGTGCAACAAAACCAAAGACACCGCCCGAAAGGAGGAATCCCATGCAGAAGCTTCAGACGGTCAACGCAGACACGCTCCTCTATGAGCCGCTTGAGAAGCCGTCTTTTGTGGTGGATGGTCTGATACCCACGGGTTTAATTCTGTTCTGCGGCTCACAGAAAATCGGCAAGAGCTGGCTCATGTTAAAGCTCTGCCTTTGTGTGTCGCAGGGAATCCCCTTGTGGGATATGCCGACACAGGAGGGCGACGTGCTTTACCTCTGCCTTGAGGACACGTTCTGCCGCATCCAAGACAGGCTGTTCCGCTTGACGGACGAAGCAAGCGGGCGGCTTCACTTTGCCGTGGCAAGCGATAAGCTGTCAGACGGTCTTATCGTGCAGTTGGAGGATTATCTGAAAGAATATCCCGACAGCAGGCTCATTGTGATTGACACCTTGCAGAAAGTCCGCACCGCATCCAAAGACAACGCCTATGCAAGCGATTACGGGGACATCTCCCTTATCAAAGAATTTGCCGACAGGCACTCTCTGGCTGTCATTGTCGTACACCACATCCGAAAGCAGAACGACAGCGACGTGTTCAACAAAGTGTCTGGCACGACGGGATTGACGGGGAGTGCGGACGCAACCTTTGTTCTGGAACAGGAAAGCCGTGCGTCCAATGCCGCAAAGCTGTATGTGACGGGCAGGGACACGCCCTATCAGGAGTTCACGCTCCGCTTCCGTGATTGCAGTTGGGAACTGGTGGAGCGGAAAGAGCAGGAACAGCTTGCCAAAGAAGCAATACCAGATGTCCTTTTTCGGTTGGTGGATTTCATGCAGGGCAGGGAGGGATGGACTGGCACAGCGACAGAGTTATTGGAGGCTCTGGGGGAAACAGAAACAGCGGCAAATGTCTTGACAAAGTGGATGAACGAGTACCGCCTTGACTTCCTGCTTGAAAACCATATCCGTTATGATTTCAGCCGCAGGAGCAGCGGGCGGATGATTTCCCTTGCCGTTGCCACCGACATTTAAACCTATGTGACATCGGCGGCTCTGCCCCATGCGTGACGGTCATGACGATGATGACGGTGATTTTGGGATACCCCCTGCCATCGTCACCGTCATAGCGGATGTATGTAAAATCGACAGTTATGCCCTGCGGGTGACAGCGGTGACGGTGGTGACAGTGATTTTGGGATACCCCGCCGCTGTCATCCCTACGGGAGAACACCCCGTAAACGCAAAATGCAGGCGTGGGCATTACTCGCCCTTTTCGGCTCGTAAAGCCACCCCTGCGGTCAGAAAAATCCCCCGATTTTTCCGACTGCGTTTACAGGGTGTAACACACTACACTTTGCTTCGCAAAGTCGTGTGCCAGACGTTCCCTCTGGACTCCCTTAAAGCAGGGCATACGCCCTGCCCATCCTCTGCCTTGTGGCTTCGGATGGAAGAATGTCGGCGTGACAGTGACGGCTATGACAGGCGGTAGGGGGTATCCCAAAAACACCGTCACTATCGTCATGACCGTCACGCATACAGATTACCCGCCGAAGAAAGGAAGATGAATTATGCCCTATGCAATCCTGCGTTTCCAGAAACGCAAGGCAGGCGGCGTTGCGGCTTGTGAGCGCCACAACGAGCGGAAGAAAGAAGCCTATAAAAGCAACCCAGACATTGACGTGGGACGCTCCAAAGATAACTACCATCTTGTGAAGCCGCCCCGCTACACCTATAAGAAAGAGATAAACAGAATGGTGGCTGAAGCAGGATGCAGGACGAGGAAAGACAGCGTGATGATGGTGGAAACGCTCATCACCGCTTCACCAGAATTTATGAACAGCTTACCACCCGAAGAACAAAAAGCGTATTTCCAGACGGCTCTTGACTTTATTTCAGAGCGTGTGGGAAAGCAGAATATCCTCTCCGCAGTCGTCCATATGGACGAGAGAACACCCCATATGCACCTATGCTTTGTGCCGCTTACGCCAGACAACAAGCTGTCAGCGAAGTCTATTTTAGGCAACCAAAAAAGCCTGTCCGAGTGGCAGACCGCCTACCATGAGCGTATGTCCGCACGGTGGAATCAGCTTGAACGGGGGCAGTCCTCAATGGAAACGAAGCGGAAACACATCCCCACATGGCTCTACAAGTTGGGCGGCAGGCTGGATAAACAGTATGCGGAAATCGTGTCTGCCCTCTCCGACATCAACGCCTTTAATGCAGGCAGGAAAAGGGATAAGGCGTTAGAACTGCTCTCTGTATGGCTTCCAGACGTGGAGAAATTCTCTAAGGAAATCGGGAAACAGCAGGCGTATATCGACAGCTTGAAAGAGAGAATCGGGCAGGAATCCGACTATGCAGGGCGTATGCGTGATGAAAAGTACGAGCAGGAACTAAAGGTACAGAAAGCAAACCAGAGGATATTTGAGTTGCAGAAAACCAATCAGCAGATGGAAAGGTTATTGAAAAAGATACCGCCAGAAGTATTAGAGGAATTGCAGAAATCAAGTAAAAACAGGTCAAAGGAAAGGTAGGAAGTGAATGGTTAAATTGTTCGACAGGATGATACAGACAGGCATAAAGCCAAAGGAAAAAGGAATCCCGCAGGGCTGCTTCATAGAAAAAGACGGTCAGTCATTCTTTATTTGCGGCAAAGACGTTATCTGTTTTACCGAGCATTTCAGCGATAAAAAGCAGACCGTGGAAAGGCTTGCGGAGAATGTCATGCGGTACGAAAGAAAAAAATCTGCCTAATAATTGCCGCTGGCGATGGAAAAACAGCCTGCCCCATGCTATAATAGATTCATGCAAGCAATGTATTGTGGCAGGCTGTTTCCAAAGGACAGGAGGTTAAAACAAGTGAAACAGCAGCAATACAATACAGCGTTATATATGCGTTTAAGCCGTGATGACGAGCTGGAAGGGGAGAGCGCAAGCATTTCCACGCAGAAACAGATACTAAGGGATTACGCAAATGAGCAGGGATTTTTAGTCGTAGACGAGTATGTGGACGACGGATTTTCGGGTACAAATTTCGAGCGACCGAGTTTCAAACGCATGATTGAGGACATAGAGGACGGGAAAATCAACTGCGTTGTCACAAAGGATTTGTCAAGGCTTGGCAGGAACTACATCCTCACAGGGCAGTACACAGAACTTTATTTTCCGAGCAAGGGCGTAAGATATATCGCAATCCATGACGGCGTTGACACGATAAGGGAGGACAACGACATCGCTCCATTCAAGAACATCGTCAACGAATGGCAGGCAAAGGAAACGAGCCGTAAGGTGAAAAATGCGATGAAAGCCAAGTTTAAAAATGGGGAATACATCGCCCCTGTCGTGCCAATCGGTTATAAAATTAATCCTGCTGAGAAGAACAGGCTTGTCGTTGACGAGGAAACGAAGTGGATTGTGGAGAGGATTTTCGCGCTTGCGGCGCACGGATATGGGGCGAACAAAATCTGCCGTACCCTTGCCACCGAGAAAGTCCCGATACCCGCATGGTGGGCGTCGCAGAAGAACGGCTACAAGGCGAACATTTTTGAAGGTCAGTCAGAGGGAAAGAAATACCTCTGGAACATCGTTACCGTAAGCAAAATCCTTCAAAATGAAATCTATCTTGGCAACACTGTACATTACCAGATACAGAAACTCTCCTATAAGTCAAAGAAGAACATTAAGCGACCGAAAGAGGACTGGATGCGGATTGAGAACACCCACGAGCCATTGGTTGACCGTGAAACATGGGATTTGGTGCAGGGGCATATTAATTCCCGCAAACGCAGCCGAAAGGACGATGAGCCACAGATATTCGCAGGGCTACTCAAATGCGGCGAGTGCGGGTGGAGCTTATCGGCGGCAAACACAAAGAACAAGTCGAGGTATTACCGCTGCACGCAGTATTCCGCACATGGGAAAGAAGCGTGTTCCCTGCATTTCATCACATACAATCTGCTCTATGCTTTTGTTCTCGGACGGTTACAATACTGGCTGATGGCGGTAAAGGAGAATGAGGACGCCATTCTGGAACGGCTGCTGCAGAGCAGCAAGAAACAGCGGAAGTCAGAGAATGCCCGTGATGAAAAAGAACTGAAAAAGGCGCAGAAACGCAGGCAGGAATTAAACAACCTCTTTGCGAAGATGTACGAGGACAGGGTAAAAGGGCTTCTTGACGAAGAAAACTATTCCATGCTCTCCGTCAAATACCGCACGGAGCAGCAACAGCTTGATGAAACAATTAAGACCGTATCCGCAAGGCTTGAGGATGCCAAAGCGGAAACGGATGACGCAAAACGGTGGGTAGACTTAATCCAAAAATACAGCGCCATTGACGAGCTTACCGCCCCGCTTTTGAATGAGCTGATTGAAAAAATCGCGGTCCACCAGTGGAGGAAAGATGAGAATGGCAAAAAGGTATGGGACATTGAGATTTATTACCGTTTTGTTGGGAAGATTGATTAGATACAGGAACTATGGGGAATGTGCCATTTATGGCAGTTCCCCGAAGGATTATCCTTAAGTAAAGTAAAGCGGGGACTACGAGCTTCCGAACCTGACGCTGCCGGAGCAGCCGGAGGTGTCTCTGGGCAGGTACGCCAATCTGAGGAGAAAGTACCTGAAGGAGCATCATCGAGTCCTGTACTACAATCTGCTGACGCAGGGGAAACTTACGGAACATCTGGCAGAAGTGCAGCGCAGAGCGATCTCGATGGAGGAGAAGCTCGTTTTCCAGATGAGAGAGAAGCAGGGCGTGACGGAGAGCCTGAAAGAGACGGATTTTCTGGCTTGGGTGAGGAAGATGAACAATCTGAGGAACGCAGCGCAGGAGATCATATTGGCGGAAGTGGTTTACGCCTAAACTGGCATGAGCGTTCTGACGAGGACAAGAGTATTCCTTTCCTTGGTTCCGATGATGATGTGAACGCCATTCTGCTGGCGACGCCGCATCTGAAAAAATCTAAGGCGCTCATTCGTGAGTTCCTCGAAAGTCAGCCGGACGACCATACCCGAACAGAGTTCATCAAGGAGTGCTTCAATAACGACTATACCGAGGTAATCCTTGATGATGGGCGCAGAATGGGCTACAAGACCTATGAGAATGTGCTGCATCTGTGGGAGGGCAGTTATCTGAGCCGCACGAAACAGGCATACTACGATTGGGGTGTAGTTGCCGCCCACTTTGAGGGATTGAGGCTTTTGGGAGAGCTTCAGGACAACATGAAACCACTCCCATCTATGGAAGGACAACAGGAATTGATTGCTTCGGCAGAGGAGAAATCCTCTGCCTTTTCCTTTTCACAGGAGATCATCGACGCTGTTCTCACTCGTGGGAGCGGTGTCTCTGAGGGGAAAATGCGAATCTATGAGCAGTTTCAAAAGAGCCTGTCCGCAAAGGAAAATGTCGATTTTCTCAAAGATGAGTACGGTTGGGGCGGCTCCTATCCCGTCATAGTTGGTACTGGAATTGACGAGCAGCACGATGGCAAGGGAATCACCCTGCAAAGAGGCTTCGGGGAGAACAATCCCCGCATTACCCTGAACTGGAATAAGGTCGAAAAGCGTATAGCCGAGCTGATCCGCATGGATAGATACCTGAACCCCAAGGAAGTGGAGCTTTACCCTGCGTGGCTTGCCAAGCAGGAAGAACGCAGGCAGGAGCAGCAGGAGCGTCAAGCCGTTCGTGAGGTTTTGGACACAGCGCCACCGGCAAAGGAGTCTGATGAAGCTACTCACTACGAGTACCATCTGGGCGACAAGGTTTACTTCGGCGCTGATGAGTTTGAAATCCTGTCGCTGGCTGGTGACAGGGTTTTGCTTTATGACACCAAGTTTCCCCTGTTCCAGCGAGAGGAGACAAGAGCCGATTTTGAGCGAAAGGTGCAGGAGAACCCCCTTAACGACCATTTGAAGGTGCGAGACAGTGAAAGTTTAACCGTACCATCGGGCGTACAGAAAGAAGAGAGTTCAGAAATCAATGACCGTTTCCATGTAGTGGAGCTGGACAGGGGTTATCAGACCGCCTATGGCATCTGGGACGATGAACAGGAGGCTCAATATGTAGATGATGAGGGCGTCAGCGAGGAGTTCCTGAGCGAGTGGGAAGCCAATGCCTATGCAGAGAGGCTCAATACCGCTTGGAGGGAGCAGCCTGTTCAGGAAAAGCCCTCTCAGATTCAGGAATACGACCGGATAAAGGTAGAGAATCTCACCAGTGTTCTGTTGTACCAGAGCGGCGAAACCTTTGTGGCTTATCACGAGGACGCAAGAGTGCTTGGGGACTGTCTGGGGATTGCTCCGTCAACACAGGAGTTGGCAGAAACCTTAGAAGCTCCCATACAGATTCCAAGCGACCGCTTGCAGCTTTTCATCAACCTGTTAAATGACAGGGGCATTGATGTAGCTGTTTCGACCATTGAGGACGGGGAGCGGGTTACAAGAAACATCATTTCCACCAGTAAAGATGACCCCGTAGAGTCTCAGCCGGTGGGAAGGATTGAGTATCTCGGTTCAAACGGTGAGGTTGGGGAGAGCATCGAATACACCAGCGAGTATTCATTCCTGAAAGACATTAAGGAGGAAAACTTCTACGGCTCCCCGATGAGCATAGTGCTTTATCGAAACAGGAGCGGGGAGACAATTTCTCAGGACTTCCTTTCCCAGCCTGACCCGCCGCCGCAGGGATTTAAGGTTGAGGACTTTGTTCCGAATCCTGAGCGACTGATGGAGCAGGCAAAGAACCTGATTAACAATTTTTGCGTTGATGAGTACAGCTCAGAGGCTGACTTTTCAGATCTGACGAGAGTAGGAATTGCCTACACGACCATTACAGACAAGGAGCTGGAGGTTCAGGTCGAGGTTGATCTTGTCCACTTCCAAATCAAAACCTTAGTTGAAAATCAGGTCGTGCGCTTTACGGAGTTCAAGAGCCTTGAGGATATGGTGGAGCATGGCTTGACCGGACTGAGCTTTGATGACCTTGTATCTGTACCGGATAGGCTGCTTACCCACTTTCTTGAGGAAGAACCACAAGAGCCGGACGAGTTTGAGGACATCGACCCTGAGCTTATCCGTATGCAGCTTGAGAGCGATGAACCAAGCCCCTTTGTGGAGCAGGTCATGGCAGATGTGGAGCGCCTTGCAGCGGCAGAGCAGAAGCCAGAGCCAGAGCTTGAGCAAGAAGAAACAGAGGTTCTGAAACCCTCTTGGGAGCAGAATAAGACAAGAGTTCAGACCTTTGACCTGCACCCAGATATTCCGATGGCAGAACGCCACACCTTTGATCTTGCAAATAACAAGGTCGAGGAAGTAAACAAGAAAGAGCGCTTCCACAGGAATTATGCGGCGATAAAGGTCTTGAAGGACTGTCAGAGCGAAAACCGTTTTGCAACACCCGAAGAGCAGATTATCTTGTCGAAGTATGTCGGTTGGGGTGGTATTCCAGAGGTCTTTGACGAGGGTGCAGATTCTTGGCATACAGAATATGCGATGCTAAAGGACATTCTGACACCCGATGAGTATAACTCGGCAAGGGAGAGTGTTCTGACAGCGTTCTACACCCCACCGGAGGTCATTCAGGGCATTTACAAGGTGATGGAGCGCATGGGCTTTCGAGAGGGGAACATTCTCGAACCCTCCTGCGGCATCGGCAACTTCATCGGTATGTTGCCGCAGGAAATGCAGCAGGCGAAGATGTACGGCGTTGAAATCGACACCATTTCGGCTGCAATCGCTCAGCAGCTTTACCAGCGCACCTCTATCGCTGCCCAGCCCTTTGAAGAGGCAAATATCCCTGACAGCTTCTTTGACGCTGTTGTGGGCAATGTGCCTTTTGGCGACTTTAGTGTTGCAGATAAGAGATACGACAAGCACCACTTCCTGATCCACGATTACTTCTTTGCGAAATCACTTGATAAACTCCGTCCCGGCGGAGTGATGGCTTTGGTGACGAGCAAGGGGACAATGGACAAGGAGAATAGCGCTGTGCGAAAGTATATCGCACAGAGGGCTGACCTTCTCGGCGCTATCCGATTGCCTAACAATACCTTCAAGGGCAATGCCGGTACAGAGGTTGTGTCCGATATTCTCATTTTGCAGAAGAGAGACCGTCTGATTGACCTTGAACCGGATTGGGTGCATCTGGATACGGACGAGAACGGCGTAAAGATGAACTCCTATTTCGTCCAGCACCCAGAGATGATTCTCGGAGAGGTCAAAATGGTGTCCGGTCGCTTCGGTGAGGAAATGACCGTTGCTCCCTTTGAGGGCAGCGACCTTGGCAGCTTGCTTGATGAAGCGGTTGCCAACATTCATGGTGAAATCACAGAGTACGAGCTGGACGATGAGTTTGGCGATGAGGACAATTCAATCCCCGCTGATCCTACTGTCCGCAACTTCTCCTACACCATACTGGACGATAAAATCTACTACCGAGAAAACTCTCGCATGACTCCTGTGGAGGCGTCTGCAACCGCCGAGAACCGCATTAAGGGCATGATCCGCATACGGGATACCGTAAGAAATCTGCTTGAAATCCAAACTGAGGGGTTCCCAGATGACCAGATACAGGCGGCTCAAAAGAAGCTGAACGAGCTATATGACCGCTTCACAGCAAAGTACGGGCTAATCAATTCCCGTGCCAATGTCTCTGCCTTTTCGCAGGACAGCTCATTTTCACTTCTCTCCGCATTGGAGATTCTCGATGAGGAACAGAATCTTGAGCGCAAGGCGGACATCTTCACTAAGCGCACGATAAAGCCCCATGTGCCGGTCACTTCGGTGGATACGGCGAGTGAAGCACTTGCGGTGTCGCTGGGCGAAAAGGCTCGGATCGACATGGATTATATGAGTTCCCTCTGTGGCAAGACCGAAAAAGAAGTCTATGAGGACTTGAAGGGCGTTATCTTTCTGAACCCCATGTACGGCTATGGAACGGGAATTGAGCCGAAATATCTGATGGCGGACGAGTATCTATCCGGCAATGTCAGAGAAAAACTGGTATGGGCGAAACGCTCCGCAGAGGTCTATCCTGATGATTTTACAGTCAATGTCGAGGCGCTGGAAAGGGTGCAGCCGAAAGATCTGACCGCAAGTGAAATCTTTGTGCGTTTGGGTTCGACATGGGTGCCTCCTGAGATTATTCAGCAGTTCGTCTATGAGTTCTTGGATACGCCCCGCTATGCTCAATGGAATATCAAGGTTCACTACTCGCAGTTTTCCAGCGAGTGGAACATTGAAGGGAAGAGCTATGACCGCAGCAATGTCAAAGCCTACAGCACTTACGGTACAAGCCGTATCAACGCTTACAAGATAATCGAAGAAACCCTCAACCTGAAAGAAGTCCGAATCTTTGACTATGTTGAAGATGAGGATGGTAAGAAAAAGCCGGTTCTCAATGCCAAAGAGACCGCTATTGCACAGGCAAAACAGGAGCAGATCAAGCAGGACTTTCAGGATTGGGTGTGGCAAGACCCCACCCGCCGAGAGCAGCTTTGCAAGATTTACAACGAGAAGTTCAACTCTACACGACCCAGAGAGTATGATGGTAGCCATATCGTTTTCTCTGGCATGAACCCTGAAATCGAGCTGAGGGAACATCAGAAAAATGCTGTGGCGCACATTCTCTATGGCGGCAATACCCTGTTGGCACACGCTGTTGGCGCAGGCAAGACCTACGAAATGACCGCTGCGGCTATGGAGTCAAAAAGGCTTGGTCTGTGCAGCAAATCGCTGTTTGTCGTCCCGAACCACCTGACCGAACAATGGGCGGCTGAGTTCTTGCAGCTCTACCCTGCGGCAAATATCTTAGTTGCCACGAAGAAAGATTTTGAGACGAAAAACCGCAAACGCTTTTGCGGCAGAATTGCCACCGGCGACTATGATGCCGTCATCATCGGGCATTCGCAGTTTGAAAAAATCCCCATGAGCATCGAAAGACAGATCGCCCTTCTGGAGAGGGAACGAGACGAAATCGTTGATGGAATCCGTGAGCTGAAAGAAAACCGAGGTGAAAAATTCTCCGTTAAGCAGCTCGAAAAGAGCACGAAGAATATCGAACTCAAGCTCAAAAAGCTCAATGACCAGAGCCGCAAAGATGATGTCGTAACCTTTGAAGAGCTGGGCATAGACCGCCTGTTCATTGATGAAAGTCATTACTACAAGAACCTATACCTCTACACAAAAATGAGGAATGTGGGTGGTATTGCCCAAACAGAGGCGCAGAAGTCATCTGACCTGTATATGAAGTGTCGCTACCTTGACGAGCTGACCGGAGGGCGTGGAACGGTCTTTGCGACCGGCACACCAATCAGCAATTCGATGGTCGAGCTGTACACGATCCAGCGTTATTTGCAGTACGGGACGCTCGAAAAACAGGGCTTGCAGCACTTCGATTCATGGGCGTCCAGTTTTGGTGAGACCGTTACGGCGGTGGAATTGAAGCCGGAAGGGACAGGTTATAGGACAAAGACACGCTTTGCAAAGTTCTTCAATCTGCCTGAGTTGATGTCCATGTTCAAAGAGGTTGCGGACATCAAAACGGCTGATATGCTTGACCTGCCTGTGCCGAAAGCCAACTACCACAATGTCGCTGTGAAGCCCTCAGAGATGCAAAAAGAAATGGTTGCAGGGCTTGCCGAAAGAGCTGAAAAAATCCGAGGTGGTGGGGTTAATCCCAGCGTGGACAATATGCTCACCATTACCAACGATGGCAGAAAGCTTGCTCTTGATCAGCGCTTGATAAACGATATGCTGCCGGATTTTGAGGGCAGCAAGGTAAACGCCTGCGTGGAGAATGTCCACCGAATTTGGCAGGAAACCACCGACAAGAAATCGGCACAGCTTGTGTTCTGCGACCTATCAACCCCTAAGAATGATGCCGAGTTCTCTGTCTATAATGACATCCGCAAAAAGCTGATAGAACGAGGAATACCGGAGAATGAGATTCGGTTTATCCACGAGGCGGACACAGAGATAAAGAAGCAGGAGCTATTCAAAAAAGTCCGAAAGGGCGAGGTTCGAGTGCTTATGGGGTCAACCCAGAAGATGGGCGCTGGCACCAACTGTCAGGATAAACTCATAGCACTTCACGATATTGATTGCCCTTGGCGTCCGTCTGATCTGGAGCAGCGCAGCGGGAGAATTGTCCGTCAGGGAAATGAAAATCCAGAAGTGGACATCTACCGCTATGTGACGGAGGGAACCTTCGATGCCTACTTGTACCAGCTTATAGAGGGGAAACAAAAGTTTGCAAGCCAGATTATGACGAGCAAATCACCGGTCAGATCTGCGGAGGACATCGACGCAACTGCGCTCAGTTACGCAGAAATCAAGATGCTTGCGACCGGAAATCCGTATATCAAAGAGAAGATGGACTTGGACATTCAGGTTCAAAAACTGCGCTTGATAAAGTCCAGTTTCCTCTCTGAAAAGTATGCGCTGGAGGACAAAATACTCAAGTATTACCCCCAGCAAATTGCCACGCTGCGTGAAGCCATTGCGGGGCTTGAAGCTGACGGAAAAACGAGGCTCGATCACGCAAAGCCGACTGATGACCGCTTCATTGGTATGGAGGTTCAGGGTGTATCACATTCCGAAAAGGCAGATGCGGGCAAGGCTATCATTGAAGCCTGTAAGCAAATGGAAAGTCCAGACCCCATTCCGCTGGGAAGCTATAGAGGGTTTCATTTGGAGTTGTCCTTTGATACGGTGGAGCGTGTCTATATGGTGAAGATTCAGGGCGAGACGAGCCGTAAGATTGCCCTCGGTGATGATGTTTTCGGTAACATCTCCCGTATCGACAACGCTATTGAGCGCATTCCAGATGACCTTGAGGACAAGCGCATTGCCCTTGAAAACGCAGAAAAGCAGCTCGAAAATGCCAAGGCGGAGGTCGAAAAGCCCTTTTCCAAGGAGGAAGAGCTTAATCAAATGACCGCAAGACTGAAAGAGCTGGACATTCTCTTGAACCTTAATAAAAGAGAGAATGAGATGGCTGACGATGTGCCGGACGAGGGTGACGGGCTTGAGCAGGAGAAGGACAGAGGCAGAGAAAGGTGAACTATAATCTCCACATGGTAGAACTCTCACATCATTGTCACAGCAGCCTCCAGCGGCTATAATGAGGGGAAATAACCCCGAAAGGAGACAGAAATATGAACGATTCCTGCACATCATTAGCCGTTACCGAGGACTTTGAAGACGAGATAAGCAGCACCCTTGCAAGGGCGAACAAGACCGATCAGCGGTTGGTGAAAGCCCAGAAACGGGTTCAAGAAGCCTTGGCAAAAAGCGATAAGGTTATTGCCTTGATTGATTCTGAAAAGGCTGCTTCGCTTACGCTTGAGGAATGTGAAGTCCTTGTTGAGTACCTTCTTGCAGAGAACGATGTAATTCTCAACCAGTACCGTATCTGCTATTTGAAAGGGTTGCGGGACGGTATTGCAGTAAACAAAATAGTGGACTGACCCTATGCGGCATGGTACTGACCATGCCGCATTTACATAGCCGAAAGATCTGTTCAATCAGTTTTCCGGCTGTGAATACAAAGAAGGAGGTGCCATAATGGAGGAACGAGACTACAACTCAGAGCTTTACGAGAAGATGGCGGCGGAGCAGGGGAAGTTTCGAAGCTGGCTTCTTTCTCAGGAGCCGAGTGAGATTCTCAATCACACTTATGAGTACACCATGCGTGAGGACATTGTAATGGCGATGGAGAATCTGGAGCTTTCCCCGAAGAGAGCAAAGGCTCTTTTGAAGTCGCCCAGCCCTCTTGCTGATGTGTACAAGGAGTTTCAGGATCGTGAGGTTGAACACATGGACACGATCAGAGACTCTATTGAGAGCCGAGCCGATCAGGTAATCAAACGGGAAAGCACAAGGGAAAGCCGGTGAAAAACAATGCCCTATATTGCACCGGAGGTCATCGAGCAGGCAAGACAGATTGACCTTTTGACCTATCTGCAAGCCTGCGAACCGGACGAGCTTGTCCGTATTTCTCCTAACAATTTTTGCACTCGTACCCATGACAGCTTGAAGATCTCCAACGGAAAATGGATGTGGTGGTCACATCGAATAGGCGGATACAATGCCCTTGACTATCTGGTAAAAGTCAAGGGTATTTCATTTGTGGAAGCCGTAGAAACGCTGATGGGGAGAGCAGCAATTATGCCGAGCGTGGTATGCGCTGCACCGAAAAAAGAACAGCCGAAGGTCTTGCTTTTGCCGGAGAGAAGCCCCTCAACAGATAAGGTCACAGAGTATCTTTTCGGCAGGGGAATCGACTATGGAATCATCGAATACTGCATTTCTCAGGGGCTTGTTTATGAGAGTCTGCCCTACCACAACGCCGTTTTCGTGGGCTATGACCACGAGAGAAAGCCAAGATATGCGGCTTTTCGGGCGACAAACAGCACCCGCATTATGGGAGACTGTTCCGGCAGCGACAAGCACTATTCCTTTCGGATAGCGGACAGTACGAGTGATGAACTGCACCTGTTCGAGTGCGCCATTGACCTGTTATCCTTTGCTACTTTGGAGCTGATGGAAGGGCGAGATTGGAGAGAGAAAAACCTTGTATCGCTCTCCGGCGTGTATCTGTCAAAGAAGAGACCGGAGGAAAGCAAGACCCCAATGGCATTGTCACAGTTCCTTGATGACAATCCTCATATCAGGAAAGTCACCCTGCATTTTGACAACGATGCGGCGGGGAGAAGTGCGAGCATGGCGCTCAAAGCGAAGCTGGGAGACCAGTATGAGATTACAGACTGCCCGCCACAGTACGGCAAGGACTATAATGATTTCCTCTGCCGGAGGCTGGGCATTTCCAGAGAAAAACACAGCGAAAGGAGAGAAGAACGCTGATGAAGATCAAAATTTATCAGGTGAACATGGAGCGTGATTCCGAAAACCTTGCCTTTATGGGCAGCGACTTTGTGAAGAAAAAGCATGGTGATTTGAGCCTTGACAGCTCAATCTATGACATCGTATTCGAGGGGACTGTCGAGTGCAGAAGCCTTGAAGATGTGTACGATGTGTTCAACAAGAGACACCCCACCGGCTATAAAGCCCGGTCGTTGTCAGTATCCGATGTGGTTGAGGTCATTGAAGCCGAGAAGGTGAATGAGGGCTTCTACTTCTGCGACAGTTTCGGTTTTCAGGAGGTTTCCTTTGACTCCAGCAAGGCGCAGAAGAGCGAGAGGTTCTGTGATTACGACCAGCTCAAGACCATCGAAGTGCTGCTTGTGCAGCCGGATAAAGCGCCTCAGCTTATCAGAATTGAGGACAGTCTGGCGGCAATGCAGGCGGTTGTCGGCGGTGACATCGAGGAATATATGCCCTTCTCTGACGAGGTTGCGCTCATCTGCAACGAGGAAGGAAAGGTCAACGGGCTGCCCTTGAACCGTGCAATTTACGCCGAGCCGGTTGAGGTTGACATGACCTATCAGGAGATGAAAGATCATTTTCGGGAGGTCGAGAAAGGGTACGGTGAACACATCACCGGCTATATCGTTTTTTCACAGGACAGCTTCACGAAGCCCTACTCCTTGGAGTCCAGAACCTATGTGGTGTCCAGCGACAACAAGGCATTTCAGCCGAACAAGGGCGGCTATTCCATCTTTGCAGAAGCGCTTGATGGGATGGATCAGGGCGTTCGTCTGGAGCAGTATATGGCGGAAGAGTATGGCGGTAAGGACGGTTGGAAGGTGGAACGCTGCTATATGAAGAACGACTCTCGTGAGATGATTGACATCATTGCGGGAGATTTTTTTATTGTCGCAGCACCCATTGAGAGCGAGAGGTTTGAGAGCCTGACCCCTGAGCTGGCGAAGAAATATCAGGAGAAGTTCAAGAACCCAGAGCGTTTTTTCCGTACTGAAAGCGGCATCGCCGCCGTTCCTTACAAGCCGGTCTCAAAGGAAATGGAGCGATAATCTGCGAGAAAGCGACGGGTGGGAGAATGTCTGTATCATCTTAACGAGCAGACCCTTTTTACTCCTATCGTCGCAAAAACGGTAATGTCATTTAGGGGTTCCCCCTAATACCCCATCTATGAAAGGAGAGTTTGCCTATGAAGCGAACGATTAAAAAGCAGTTCTGGTTTTCCAAAGTGGAAGCACAGGACTTGCAGAAGAAATCCAAGCGCACCTGCCTGACGGAAGCGGCGCTTGTCAGGCTTCTGCTGAAAGGATATGAACCCAGAGAGAAGCCGGACGATAGATTCTACGATGTTATGCGAGAACTGTCTGCTATTGGAAACAACATTCACCAGCTATCAGCAAAAGCAAACGCCCTGAACTTCATCGACACTCCGGCGCTTGCAAAGGAAGCCGAACGCTGGCATAAGTTTCAGGCTGATGTTGAGCGAGTGTTCCTGCGACCAGAGCAGAGCGGTTTGAAGTGGCAGTAACAAAGCTATGGGCGGTAACGGTCAGACTTGGTACGGTGCTGGACTATGCCATGAATCCAGAGAAAACAGAAAAATCCAAGTCGAGATTCAGCGATGCCGACTATCAGGCGCTTCGTGATGTGCTTGCCTATGCAAAGGACGAGGAGAAAACCGAGCATGAGTTTTTCTGTGAGGGGATTAACTGTAATGTAGCAACCGCACGAGAGCAGTTTATCTCTGTCAAGGAGCAGTTCGATAAGTCCGATGGAATCCAAGCCTATCATGGCTACCTGAGCTTTAAGGAGCAGGACATCACGCCGGAGCTGGCGCAGAAGATTGGAATGGAGTTTGCAAACGAGGTGTGGGGGAAGAGGTTTCAGGTTGTGGTGACAACACACCTGAATACGAAGCACCTGCATTGTCATTTCGTCATCAACTCAGTTTCTTTTTCAGATGGAAAGCGTCTGCATGGGGAGGAGAAAGCATGGTTTAAGTTTCATCAAATTGCGGATACCTTGTGCCGCAAGTATGGACTCCATGTGATAGAAAATCCACAACGCAACGCCCCGCCCACTCACCTGACTGTTATGGACAAGGCGGGAATGCCCACGAGATACAATGTCGTGCGAACCGCCCTCGATGAAGCCATTGCCCAAAGCTCCAACCGAAAGCAGCTTGAGTATGCCCTGAAAGAAATGGGCTACTCTTTCGACTTCAACGACCGGCACAAATACTGGACGATACTGCCCAAAGGCAGCAAGAAGCCAATTCGTCTGTATCGGCTCGGAGATGAGTACGCCAATGACCGGATCATGGAGCGGCTGAAAGAGAATCAGGGGAAGGTTTTGCTCAGGACATTCCAGCGAGAAACGCCCAAGCCCCGTCAGTATGTCCTTGCCACTCGTGAACAGCGCATCCGCAAAGTGGGTGGCATCAAAGGGCGCTATCTCTACTACTGCTATAAGCTGGGCTACCTGCCGAGGTATAAAAAGCAGAGTCCAACAAAGGTTCACTATCTGCTGAGAGATGACCTGATGAAGTTGGACGAGTTGACCGCACAAACCAGGCTGCTTTGCAGACACCAGATTGGTACTGCCGAGCAGCTCTTTTCGTATCGAACCTCGGTTGAGGAGGAAGTCAAAGCGCTTACTGCCAACAGAACGCATCTCCGAAATGAAATCCGAAGAGTGGATATATCAGATGAAAGGCTGTTGGCGGCAAAGGGCGAGATTTCTGAGATCTCCGAGAAACTGAAATCGCTCCGCAGGGAATTGAATCTCTGCGATGGTATTGCGGAGCGCTCCGGCGTGATCCAAGAAAAGCTGGAGAAGGTTATTGCAGAGGAAGCATCTTTACAGAGAAAGGAGATGAGGAACCATGACAAGCAGCGGTGACGCAGCGGAGCAGGTTGTCAGATTGTCCCTTGAGGGCTTTGAGGTAGCCGCAAAGCTGACAGGTTCGGCGGCAAAGGAAGTGGCTATTTTGCTGGCTTCGGTTTTGAAGCAGGAAATATCGCAGTCAGGGAAAACAAGAGGCAAGGCAAGACTGACGAGCATGATAAAGTCCGGCAAGGAGCTAAAGGTGTTTTCCCTCCCGCAGAAGGACTTGAAGAAGTTTACCGAACACGCCAAGCGCTACGGTGTCCTTTACTGTGTGCTTCGTGACCGGAACACCAGCGCCCCAGATGCTCAGATAGATATTATCGCACGAGCGGAGGACGCTTCCAAAATCCAGCGCATTGTAGATCGCTTTGAGCTTGGTACGGTGGATAAGGCGTCCATTGTTTCCGAAGCGGAGCGTGATGTTGCCGAGCGGGATGCGATGGAGCGAGAGGTTCCCTCCAAGACGATGGGAGAGCGCATTGTGGAAGAGGCAATGGGTAAAGCCATACAGCAGGAAAGGAACGAACAGGAAAACCCTACTGCCGCAAAGACAGAAAAAAGCCCTCTGTCCGAGCAGCGCTTAGAGCGGGACGATACGCACACTGACAAGGGTACTGCGAAGTCAGCCGAGAAAAAGCCTTCCGTCAGAGAAAAGCTAAACGGTTATAAGGCTGCAGCGGCAAAGCAGAAAGAAGCAGAGCGTGCAGAGCCGGAAGCTGGCAGGGATAAGGGAGCGGCGAAGGGCAAGCCCCAGCAGACCGTTCACAAGCAGCCTGCCGCTAAAAAGAAAAAACCGAAAGCGAGGTAATTTGCTATGACAAGTGATTTTAAGACGAAGAGGGCAGGGCAGAGCCAGCGCCCTCAGCTCTCCACAGAGGAGTGGATGGCTAAGAAGCAGGCGGAAAAGGAAGAAATCTACACCACCATTGATGAAACCGTCAAAGAGGTTCTATCTGATCCCGCCAAGTTGCAGGGTTATCTCGATACGCAGAGCAGAATGGATCGCTACTCGGCGGCAAACGCCCTGTTGATATTCAAGCAATATCCCAGCGCCACCCAGCTCAAGAGCTTCGGGGATTGGGGAGAGGAGAATGTGAAGGTCAACAAGGGCGAAAAGAGCCTGTCCATTCTTGAGCCGGTTGAGTACACCAAGAAAGACGGGACGCCGGGGATCGCCTACAATGTGAAAAAGGTCTTTGATGTGGCGCAGACCAACGGGAAGCGTCTGCCTGCGCCCAGCATGAATCGTGACCCCCAGCAGCTTGTGGCAATCATGCTGGATACCGCCCCTGTGAAGGTGGAGCTTGCTGATGAGCTGCCCTTGCCCGATATGGGGGCGCTCTACAACAACGACAAGCAAACGCTCTATATTAAGAGGGACATCGGGGACAGCGTTGCCCTGTGCCAATGTGTGGCGCAGGAGCTTGGACACGCTCAGCTCGCTATCAACAGCGAGGCGTACAGCCGCCGAGACTGCGGCTTTCAGGCGGTCTGCATTGGGTATATGGTCTGTAAGAAGTATGGGGTAGACACCCAGAACTTCGCCATTGGTCGTGTACCTGATGAGCTTGCCAACGCTGAACCGAAAGAACAGCGTGATATTCTTTCCAAGACCCGTACAGCTATGAGTGAGATCATCTCCAGAGTTTCCGATGAGCTGTACCGTCAGAAGCAGGAACGGAGCAAAGACAGGGAGAGGTAAGGAGGACAGCCTATGAAGGAAAGGCAATATTTCGTTGCTCTGGACGATTACGAGCATGGGGTTGTTATTCGCTCCTTGAACGACAAGAAAACCGAACTCAGGAGCGAGGGCAAGTCAACGGACGCCGTTGACGATCTCATCATCAAGATTGGCAACGCCCCCAACAAAAAGTTCAGGGTGATAGAGAAAGACAGGCGAAGCCATGACGAGAGATAATGACAGGCAGAGCGCCATCATACTTTCCGTTATTGGTGTGATTCCTGTTGTGTGGCTGGCGCTTCTGATTGCTCCCTCCGTCTCAGGGGGACTTCTGGCGATCCTCCCCAAACTGGCAACGGTGTTCAACAATCCATTTCAAATTGAGCTTTGCGAGGACAGTCTGCGGACTGTCCTCGTTTTGCTCCTAAGCTATGGAATGGGCATCGGGATTTATTTCTCTACACGACGGAACTATCGCCGTAGGGAAGAGCATGGTTCAGCCAAGTGGGGGGACGCAAGAGCGATAAGCCGAAAGTATCAGCAGTCACCGCCCTCCAACAACAAATTGATGACCCAGAATGTGAAAATCGGCTTGAATGCCAAGAAGCACCGGCGCAACCTGAATACTCTTGTTTGCGGCGGTAGTGGTGCCGGTAAAACGAGGTTCTACTGCAAACCGAATCTCATGCAGGCTAACACCTCGTTTGTAATCCTCGATCCAAAGGGAGAAATCCTGCGGGATACCGGAGGGTTGCTAAAGGCTAAGGGATATGAAATCCGAGTTCTTGACCTGATTTCTATGGACAAGAGTCATTGCTATAATCCCTTCGTTTATTTGCAGAGCGACAACGATGTGCAGCGCCTTGTGACCAATCTGTTTAAGAGTACCACACCCAAGGGCGCACAGGCGCAAGACCCCTTTTGGGATACTGCTGCTTCCATGCTGTTGCTTGCGCTGATTTTCTATCTACGGTATGAAGCGCCGGAGGAGGAGCAGAACTTTCCGATGGTGATGGAGATGCTTCGAGCGGGCGCTATCGAGGACGAGGAGGATAACAGACCAACCCCGCTGGATAATCTGTTTTCAGACTTGGAGATGGAGAATCCAGACCATATAGCGGTGAAGTATTACCACAACTACCACTCCGGCAGCGCTAAAACCATTCAGTCGATTCAGATAACCCTTGCGGCAAGGCTTGAAAAGTTCAACCTTGAGAGCCTTGCGGCGATGACACAGACGGACGAGCTGGATTTGCCCTCAATGGGCGAGAAAAAGGTTGCGCTGTTCGCTCTGATACCGGACAACGACTCCAGTTTCAATTTTCTTGTGTCGATCCTGTACACCCAGCTTTTCCAGCAGCTATTCTACTCGGCAGACCATGTGCATGGCGGTTCGCTGCCCGTTCCGGTTCACTTCCTGATGGACGAGTTTGCAAATGTCAGCCTACCAGACGACTTCGATAAAATCCTGAGCGTCATGCGCTCCAGAGGGGTATCGGTTTCAATTATCCTGCAAAATCTGGCGCAACTGAAAGCGCTGTTTGAAAAGCAATGGGAGTCCATTGTGGGCAACTGTGATGAGTTCCTCTATCTCGGCGGCAATGAGCAGAGTACCCACAAGTATGTGTCGGAGCTGCTGGGCAAGGAGACGATTGACACCAACACCTTTGGGAAGAGTTCAGGGCGGAGCGGAAACTACTCCACCAATTATCAGATCAGCGGTCGAGAACTGTTGACACCTGATGAAGTCCGTATGCTGGACAATCAGTATGCAATCCTCTTTATCCGAGGGGAGCGCCCCGTCATGGATTTCAAGTATGACATCTTGAAACATCCCGATGTGGCTCTTACCGCAGACGGGAAAGCAGATGTTTACAGACATGGCGAGGTCAAAGACGATGTGGCTACGATCTCCGCTATGGAGATTGACCCGAATAAGGTTCCTGAGAAGGAGCTGCTCGAAACAAACTACGAGCTTCTGTCCGAGGAGGACTTTGAAGCAGACAACCAATGAATGGAGGAAAAATCAATGAAAATCTTTAATAAGAACACCGGTAAGGAGACCGTGAAGCTGCCCATGCAGGGCAAGGTCAAGAAAGGGTATCGCACCTACTGCGCTTTGGTGGCAGCGCTCACGCTGGCGATGAGCATGGCGGCTCCGGCTTACGCTGCGGGCGACCCGCTGACCGTTATCAACAACCTGTCTGATTTTATCTTCGGACTGATCCGAGCGGTCGGCATGATCCTGTTGGGCTTCGGCATCGTGCAGGTGGGCTTGTCCCTGAAGTCCCACGATCCGTCCCAGAGGGCAAACGGCTTTCTCACTCTTGCCGGCGGCGTGATTATCACCTTTGCGAAGGAGATTCTGACCCTGATTGTCGGCTAAAACACTCAAATCCAAAATCGAAACACTCAGGGTGGGGTGTTCCCAGTGAGGAACACCCCATCTTTTCGTTTATAGGAGGAGGTGCGAAAATTGAGTGACAACTGGGTAGTTCAGAATCTACAGAGCGCCCTCGAAACATGGAATGACAAGCTGGCTGAAATCTGGACGCTCATTACAACAACTCCGCAGAACTTCAAGGGCGGCGGAATATGGAGCGTCATCGTAAACATCAATGGAGCGGTACAGGCAATCGGTCTTGCGCTGCTTGTTTTGTTTTTTGTCGTGGGAATGGTAAAGACCTGCGGCAGCTATACAGATGTAAAGAAGCCGGAACACGCTTTAAAGCTCTTTGTACGCTTTGCGCTGGCAAAGGGCGCTATCACCTATGGCATGGAACTGATGCTTGCACTATTCAACATCGTGCAGGGGACAATCTCTACGATTATGACAGCGGCGGGGTTTGGCTCCGCAACACAGACTGTTCTCCCGCCTGAGATGATTACCACCATCGAGGACTGCGGCTTTTTCGAGTCTATCCCGCTGTGGGCGGTTACGCTTATAGGCGGGCTGTTCGTTACGGTGTTGTCTTTCATTCTGATAATGACTGTGTATGGGCGCTTTTTTAAGCTCTATATGTACACAGCGCTTGCGCCGATCCCGCTGTCAACCTTTGCGGGAGAACCCTCTCAGAATGTGGGCAAGTCGTTCATCAAGAGCTTCTGTGCGGTCTGTCTTGAGGGAGCGGTTATTGTGTTGGCTTGTATCATCTTTTCCCTGTTTGCCTCGTCGCCGCCTGTCGTGAATCCTGATGCAGCGGCGGTTACGCAAGTATGGTCTTATATCGGAGAACTGGTCTTTAATATGCTCGTTTTGGTAGGCTCTGTGAAAATGGCAGACAGGATCATTCGAGAGATGATGGGACTGTAAGGTGTTCGCCATGAAAAGAATCTACAACAAATGGCAGGGTTATTCCCTTGCCGATTGCGACTGCCAATACTGCCTCTATTACGGCGGAAAGAGGAAAGGCGAGCGTGTTTGCCTAAGTGAGAAATGCGTTTGCCTTGATGAGATCTGCAAAGCCATAGAGCGGGAAAGCGGAGAAAGGAAGGACAATGGAAGTCAAGATCAATAGAGAGATTCGCAACTACACCGAATCCATGTTTTTTGGACTGTCTCTGCGGCAGTTCATTTTTTCTGCCTGCGCCTGTGTGGTGGCTGTTGGACTCTATTTTCTGTTGAAGCCACATCTTGGGACGGAAACAGTATCGTGGGTCTGCATTTTGGGCGCAGCGCCTTTTGCGGCGCTCGGCTTTCTGAAATATAACGGCATGACTGCGGAGAAGTTCATCTTCACATGGGTGAAGTCTGAGTTCATCATGCCGAAGAGGTTGACCTTTCGAGCGACCAACACCTACTACGAGCTGATGAAGCCCAGCATGGAGAAAAAGACAAAGGAGGCTATGAAGTCGAATGATTAAGACATTATCGAACCTGTTTAAGCAGGACAAGGAGAAGTTCGTTGTGCCGAGAAGCGTTCAGGATGTGATCCCCGTCACCGCCATCTATGATGACGGTATCTTTCAGGTTGGCAGGGACAAGTTCTCTAAGACCTTTAGGTTCTCAGACATCAACTATGCCGTTGCCAGTCGTGAGGATAAAGAGGCAATGTTTTTGGAGTATTCTGAACTGCTGAACTCTCTCGACAGCGGCGCAACAACGAAAATTACCATCAACAACCGCAGGCTCAATCGCCTTGATTTTGAAAAGACCATCCTGATTCCCATGAAGGGCGACGAGCTTGACGAGTATCGAGAAGAGTATAACAAGATGCTCTTGGAAAAGGCGACCGGCGCAAACTCCATCGTGCAGGACAAGTATATGACGATCTCGGTAAACAAGAAATCGGTGGAAGATGCCCGAACCTATTTTGCACGAGTGGGCGCAGACCTGATTGCCCATTTTGGACGATTGGGCAGTAAGTGCGTGGAGCTGGAGACCGAAGAAAGGCTCCGCATCTTCCACGACTTTTACAGGGTGGGAGAGGAAACCTCTTTCCGCTTTGACATGAAGGAAACCCGAAAGAAAGGGCATAGCTTCAAGGACTTCATCTGCCCTGATACGATGGAGTTTGAAAAGGACTATTTCAAGCTGGGAGACCGCTATGGCAGGGTGCTGTTCCTGCGTGAGTATGCTTCCTATATCAAGGACAGCATGGTAGCGGAGCTGACGGATATGAACCGCAATCTGATGATGAGCATCGATGTTGTACCGGTTCCTACCGATGAAGCGGTCAAGGAGGCGGAGAACCGTCTGCTCGGTGTCGAGACGAATATAACCAACTGGCAGCGCAAGCAGAATCAGAACAACAACTTCTCCGCCACCGTCCCTTACGACATGGAGCAGCAGAAGCGTGAGATGAAGGAGTTTCTGGACGATCTGACTACCAGAGACCAGCGCATGATGTTTGCCGTTCTGACGATGGTTCACACCGCAGAGACGAAAGAGCAGCTCGACAACGACACCGAGGCGCTTCTTACTACTGCCAGAAAGCACCTTTGCCAGTTTGGTGTCTTGAAGTTCCAGCAGATGGACGGACTGAATACGGTTATGCCCTTTGGCGTTCGCAAGGTGGACGCCTTCAGAACGCTGACAACGGAGAGCCTTGCGGTGTTTATCCCGTTTCGAGTGCAGGACATCTACCATGAGAACGGCATCTACTACGGTCAGAATGTCATCAGCAAGAACATGATTATTGCAGACCGTAAGCAGCTTTTGAACGGGAATGCCTTTATCTTGGGCGTATCGGGCGGCGGCAAGTCCTTTGCCGCAAAGGGGGAGATCATCAATCAGGTGCTTGCCAGCAATGCAGACATCATCATTATCGACCCTGAGCGAGAGTATTCGCCCCTTGTAAACGCTATGGGCGGCGAGATCATCAACATCTCTGCTACTTCTCCCAGCCATATCAACGCTATGGACATGAACAAGGATTATGGCGATGGGGCTAATCCCGTTATACTGAAATCTGAGTTCATCATGTCGCTTTGTGAGCAGCTTATCGGCGGCTCCAATCTGGGAGCAAAGCAGAAGTCCATCATCGACCGATGCACCGCCTCTGTGTACCGCAGCTACCAGCAGAACAACTATGAGGGTGCTGTTCCCACCTTGCAGGACTTCCGGCAGGAGCTTCTCAAACAGGACGAGCCGGAGGCGCAGGAGATCGCCCTTGCTATTGAGCTGTTCACCAACGGCAGCTTGAATACCTTTGCGAAGGAAACCAATGTGGATACAGACAACCGTCTGATTTGCTATGACATTCTCGACCTTGGCAAACAGCTCATGCCCATCGGTATGCTGGTGGTGCTGGACTCGATCCTGAACCGCATTACCCAGAACAGGGCAAAGGGCAAGAACACCTATATTTTCATCGACGAGATCTATCTGCTGTTTCAGCACGAGTATAGCGCCAACTTCCTGTTCACTCTCTGGAAGCGTGTAAGAAAGTATGGCGCTTATGCGACCGGTATCACGCAAAATGTGGACGATCTGCTCCAGAGCCATACGGCGAGGACAATGCTTGCAAACTCCGAGTTTATCATTATGCTCAATCAGGCGTCCACAGACCGCTTGGAGCTTGCAAAGCTCTTGAATATCTCTGATCTCCAGATGAGCTATATCACCAATGTGGAAGCCGGACATGGGCTTATCAAGGTGGGCAGTTCTCTGGTGCCGTTCGCAAACAAGTTCCCCAGAAACACCAAACTCTATAAATTGATGACCACGAAGCCGGGCGAGGGTGTATAACCCTCGCTCTTGCTGTGTTCATCTGCGAGAAAGGAGGGTTTCAATGGGGAAAATCAAGACCAAAGATGCCATAAAAGGCACGATCAAACAGCTTGACCGAGCTGCGATTGTCTCTGACCGTATGCGTAGGGCGTATATCCAGACCAAAGAGAAGGCAGAAACCGTTGCAAACCCCGCAGAGGGGAATGTAGAAGATTATGCTTCTTCCCGTATGGAAAGCGGTACACAGACGGTACTTCACGAATCAGCCCATCAGATCGAAAAGGTTGGGAGAGAAAGCGTTTCCCATGTGAAGGAAGATGTATCAAACGCAAAGCAGGCGGTTGACAACTTCAAGTCTGTTAGGGCAGAGCAGCGGAAAACTGGAAAAGGGATAAAGACTCGTGAATCCCAGATGGAAACGGCGGCTCGGACGGAGAGCTATGAGCCATCAGTCCCCAAGACCCACTCAGAGGGCATAAAGCAGCGCTCAGATGGGTTGAAAGAGCCATCTGAGCGTATGGTTGAGCAGGGGAGAAAGAGGACAGTCCAGTCGGTTCGTGATAAGCAGAGGCTCGGTTCTCAAAGGAGCGCTGATGTCCCGTCTGAGAGCGTGGCAGGGCATGAGAAGCCCGTCATTCGCTCAAGGTATTCTGGCAGTAGGTCTCACCGTATTATGGAGCAGACGGATAAAGGGGTTAAGGAGTCCGTAAAGTCTGCCGGCAAGAAATCCATTAAGACAACTCAGCGGGCAGCAGCCAAAACAGCGAAGAGATCCATCAAGACCGCTGAGCATACGGCGAAAACAACGATTAAGACCACGAAGGAAGCGGCAAAAGCTACGCAGAAGGCAGCAAAGGCGAGTGCCAAAGCAGCTCAGAAAGCGGCGCAGGCGGCGAAGGCTGCGGCAAAGGCTACCGCCGAGGGTATAAAAGCGGCGGTCAAGGTTACGGTTGCAGCGATAAAGGCTATCATTGCGGCGACTAAGGCTCTCATAACTGCCATAGCAGCCGGAGGCTGGGTAGCGGTTATTATAATCGTGATTATCTGCCTGATCGGGCTTGTGGCAAGCTCGGTGTTCGGGATTTTCTTTTCCGGCGAGGATTCCGGCACAGGAATGACCATGCAGAACGCTGTGCAGGAAATCAATGCAGACTATGACGCTCGGATAGAAGCGGAGAAAAGCGCTGTGTCCTACGATTCTCTTGAAATGAGCGGGAGTAGGGCGGTTTGGAAAGAGGTACTTGCGGTCTATTCTGTTAAAGTGAACACCGATCCTGATAATCCGCAGGAGGTTGCCACGATGGACGATACCAAGAAGCAGCTCCTGTCTGACATCTTCTGGGAGATGAACTCTATTTCTTCAAGGACAGAGACTACGACAAGTACCGTCACGACAGAAACGGACGATGGGCATGGAAATATCGTCGAGACAGAGACAACGGAGACCTATACAACGCTCTATATTACTGTAAGTCATAAGACGGTCGATGAAATGGCACAGCAGTACGGTTTTTCTCAAGAACAGAAGGACTACCTCGTTGAGCTACTCAATGATGAGAACAATTCACTATGGTCGGCTGTCCTCTATGGAATAGGGTACAGCGATGACCAGATTGTGGCGGTTGCTCTTTCACAGATCGGAAATTACGGTGGTGAACCTTACTGGAGCTGGTATGGATTTGGCTCTCGTGTCGAGTGGTGCGCCTGCTTTGTGAGCTGGTGCGCCAATGAGTGTGGCTATATCGACACAGGTGTTATCCCAAAATACGCTGGCTGTACCCTTGGTGAGCAATGGTTCAGGGACAGGGGGCAATGGATAGACAATTCTGCCGAACCTGCCCCCGGCATGATTATCTTCTTTGACTGGAATGATGAGAACGGACAGGACGGAGAGCCGGATCACACCGGCATCGTTGAGAAAGTTGAGAATGGCATAGTTTATACTGTTGAGGGCAACTCTGGAGATAGTGTGAGAATCAACTCCTATCCGGTTGGGTACTATGAGATCTACGGGTATGGAGTCCCGCAGTATTAAAAAAGCTGCCACCGTCAAGGTGGCAGTACATATCACTTCTTCAAGCCCTTCGCCAAGTTGATAAGGCTGTCAAGCTGTTCATTGCTTAATGTCTTGGCAATCTCGAAAAGTTCCTTTGCCTTTGATGGATTGTTGGAATCTTCATCAAAGAAGTCCTTTGGGGTGATTCCAAGGTACTCACAAATAAAGAATATCCCAGAGAGTGAGGGCATTGATTTTCCGCTCTCGATATTATTGATATATCCGGGGTTTTGTCCCATAGATAGACTCATGTCACGAGCAGACACACCCTTTTCTCCACGCAACTTTGCCAAGCGAAGGGAAAAATCCTTCTCGGTCATTCTTGAATCACCACCTCTCATTACATTTTAACCCATATAGGCGGATAAAATGTGGGCGGTGGGGCTGTAATCGCCTTGATATATTGGTTTATAGATGTTATGATAGCTTGGGGTGGTGGTTTTAAGATGACAGAGCAGGAAAAGCGGCTAAGAAGGTGTTGTTTTACTGGTCATAGACCTCAAAAGCTGCATCGAGCAGAAATTGACATCAAAAGGGATTTAGAAGAAGCAATTAAGAGTGCCATATCAAGCGGATACAGTACATTTATAACTGGAATGGCTTATGGAGTAGACATCTGGGCGGGAGAGATAGTAGTCCGGCTTAGAGAGTCGAATCCAGAGCTGCATTTGATCGCAGCGATACCGTATCCAGACTTTTGCGCTCGATGGTCAAGCGATTGGAAGCGACGATATGACGCTCTTCTTGAGAAAGCAGACCTGATAAAGTATATTTGTCCTTCATACAATGCGGGAGCGTATCAGCGGAGGAATGAATGGATGGTGGATCATTCGGCTCATGTGATTGCCGTTTTCAATGGAGAGAAGAGCGGAACAAAGAACACCATCGACTATGCTCGAAAGTGTGAAATTGAAATTGAGATAATTCAGGCATAAGGAGTGTGTTATTGTGTCTGTAATATATGAAAAACACTATCCTCACCCAACATTCGAGGAAGAGATGAAAGAATTGGAGGAGTATGAAAAGGAAATGGAAAGCTCCCCTGACTATATTCCTGAACCCGAAATGACATTTGATGAGTTTTATAAGAAAATGATGAAAGATCGCACCCTGATTCTTCTCCCAGAACGAATGAAAGGTTCGGAGGAGTTTATAAAACTTGCCATAGAGACATCGGAGATGTACGAGCTTGACACAAAGATTACGAGAAAGGATAGCCACATAGCGGTGAATTATTCCTTTGATTGTGCAGGCGATATGGATTTTTTGATACCGCTTTTCAGAATGGCTGACAGTATCTCGTTCTTTACAGGGATTTATGGGTTTGAGATTACAATATCTCTTGATTACTACACTCATGCTGAGTTTTCCAAAGGAAAACTTATCCACCCGCAGAATTATAGTGAATATATTTGACTTGCCACTCTTTCGTTTTTCGACATTCAATGTTGAAATTCTTACATTGAGGTTGTGATTTCGACAGGGCTGTGCTATAATTAACCCAAGACGGCTGCTGAAGGAGATGTGGAAATGGCTGTGAGCTACAAGAAGTTATGGCATATTTTGCTGGATAAGGACTTGAAAAAGAAAGACTTAGTGGAGCTGGCAGGGATCACTCCTTATTCGGTTAGGAAGCTCAGTAAAGATGAGGCGGTATCCACAGAGGTTATTGGCAGGATATGTGCAGCGCTGGAATGTCGAGCTGATGATATTATGGAGTTTACCTCGGAGTAGTCTTTGTGTTGAAAAATTGCTCGGTAAACAGAGTGTTCATCATATCAAAGAAAGACTGTGCGAAAAAACAATCCTCAAGTAAAAAGTTGGAGGACAGAATATGTCATATCAAAGTGAGGCTCAGTTGGAGCAGCAGCTTATAGAGCAGCTTCAGAACCAAAACTACAATGCGGTGTCTTTACCTGACTACGATGCACTTCTTGATAATTTCAAGGAGCAGTTCGAGGCGTTCAATTCAGCAAAGCTGGACGGAAAACCCCTTTCCCTGAAAGAATGGGAGCGAGTTCTGAATTATATTAACGGCAAAAGCATTTTTGAAAGCGCCAAACTGTTGCGGGATAAATTTGTGCTGGAGAGGGACGATGGCACAAAACCATATTTGCAATTTCTTGACGAAGATTATACTAAAAACCGCTATCAGGTTACTCATCAGACAACCGTTGTTGGGAAATATACCAATCGTTATGATGTCACTCTCCTGATAAACGGGCTTCCTCTGGTGCAGATCGAATTGAAGCGCCGGGGTATAGATATTAAAGAAGCGGTCAACCAGATTATGAGGTACAGAAAGCACTCTTACCAAGGTCTGTACCACTTCATCCAGCTTTTTGTCGTATCGAATGGTGTGGATACAAAATACTTTGCAAACAGCGATAAGGATATTCTATATTCTCATACTTTCTTTTGGACGGACGACAACAATATTCGTGTGACAAATCTCAAAGATTTTTCGGTGGTCTTTTTAGCTCGTGATTTGCTCATCAAAATGCTGACGAAGTTCACCATTTTGAATGATACCGATAAAGTGCTGATGGTCATGCGTCCTTATCAGGTGTATGCAACCGAGGCTCTAATTCGGCAAGCTACGCTAACTAATAGAAACGCATATATATGGCATACGACAGGAGCGGGCAAGACCCTTACATCATTTAAGACCGCACAAATCCTTGCTTCAATGCCTAATATCAAGAAAGTGATATTCTTGGTAGATCGCAAAGACTTGGATACACAGACTACGGAGGAGTTTAACAAGTTTGAGGCTGGTTCTGTAGACGCAACAGATCGCACCGATATTCTTGTTAAGCAGATGAAGGATAAGAATCGCCAACTTATTATCACGACTATTCAGAAAATGGCGACTGCGGTCAAAAAGCCGCAGTATGCCAAGGTTATGGATTTGTACCGAGATGAGAAAGTGGTCTTTATTATTGATGAGTGTCACCGTAGTCAGTTCGGTGATATGCACAAGGATATTGTTCGCCATTTTCAAAAAGCTCAATTCTTTGGATTTACCGGAACACCCCGCTTTGAGGTCAATGGAAAAGTGGAGGGGAAGGTCACACAGACAACAGAAAAGCTCTTTGGGGAATGCTTACATTCCTATCTGATTAAAGACGCTATATTCGACAACAATGTCCTTGGCTTTCATATCGAGTACATCACAACCATGAAAGGAGCATACGACGAGAACGATTCTACCATGACAGAAGCCATTGATGTTGGTGAGCTGTATATGGCAGATGAGCGTATGACGATGGTTGCAAATCATATAGTTCAGAATCACAAGGCGAAAACCCGTAACCGGCAATATACAGCCATTTTTGCGGTTTCGTCTATCCCGATGCTGGTCAAATACTATGACATTTTCAAATCCATAGATCACGACTTGAATATCAGCGGAATTTTCTCGTATGGAGCAAACGAGGACTATGAGGGTCATGATGAACACTCTCGTGACGCTCTGGAGCGGATAATTTCTGACTATAACAAGACCTTTAGTACAAACTTTAGTACCGATACTTTTTCAGCCTATCATAAGGATATTTCTGACCGTATGAAAGGCAAAAAGACGAAGCAGCTTGATATTTTGATTGTTGTGAATATGTTTCTTACGGGATTTGACAGCAAGCCTCTGTCTGTTCTGTATGTGGACAAGGATATGATGTATCACGACCTGCTGCAAGCGTACAGCCGCACCAATCGAGTGGAAAAGGAAACCAAGCCTTGGGGCATTATTGTGTGCTACCGCAACTTGAAGCAAAAGACAGATGATGCTCTGGCACTCTTTTCACAGGGACACCCAGATGGGATACTTACTCAGTCCTTTGATTTTTATGTTCAGAAGTTCAACGAGCTTGTTGCGGGAATAAAGCAGCTTGCGCCGACGCCTGCGTCCATAGATATGATGTATTCTGAGGACGACCAAAAGCGTTTCGTCGTTATGTTCCGAGAGCTGACAAGGTATCTGCTCTCTCTCCAAACTTTCGTGGAGTTCAGCTTTGACCGCAGCCACTTAGACCTCTCCGATCAAGAATACCAAGACTATAAGAGCAAATATCTTCTCTTGTACCGGAAAAACCAGACAGGCAAAGAGGTCGTTTCAGTTTTGGACGATGTGGACTTCTGCATTGAGCTAATGGAGAGCAACCGCATCAATGTCGCCTATATTATGAACCTGATTCGGAACATTGACTTTACAACCAAGCAGACTCGTGAAAGGGATATTGAGCATATCAAGTCCGAGCTTGATCGCTCCGACAATCTCCATCTTCATAAAAAGATTGATATTCTTCGTGCATTCTTGGATCAGGTTGTGTCAGGCTTTGACGGTACAGAGGATATTGATGTCGAATACAACGATTTTGAGAATAAGCAGAAGTCTGAGGAAATTGAAGACTTTGCCGAACAAGAGGGCGTAGATGCAAAGATGTTAAAAGGTGAGATTGCCGAGTTTGAGTTTACGGGAGTGTTAAACCCCGGCGAAATCAGAGACAATATCACCGAGCCAATGCCATTGCTCAAGAAACGCTCGCTTGTAAACCGTATCGTAGATTTCATTTATTCCCATGTTGACAAATACAGCAGCAACTAAAGGAGACACAATTACAATGGATAACAACAGCATACAGCAGCATCAAAAGGAGTTGTCCACAAAGCTGTGGGCTATGGCAAATGCTCTTAGAGGTAATATGGAGGCTTATGAGTTCAAGAATTACATCTTGGGCATGATCTTCTATTATTACCTTTCCGACCGAACTGAGAAGTATATGGTCAATCTCCTGAAAGATGATAACATCTCCTATGAGGAAGCATGGCAGGACGAGGAGTACCGTGAAGCTGTCGTGGAAGAGTCTCTGCGTGATCTTGGCTATGTGGTGGAACCGCAGTACCTTTTCCGCAATCTTGTAAAGATGGTAGAGAACCGATCCTTTGATATAGAGTTCTTGCAGAAAGCAATCAATAGTCTGATGGAATCCACCATTGGACGGGAGAGCCAAGATGATTTTGAGGGCTTGTTCTCCGATATGCAGCTTGATTCGACAAGGCTCGGTCATACGGTGAAAGACCGCAGCTCAGTTATGTCTAAAATCATAGCTTCTCTCGATGAAATCAACTTTGGTGTTGAGGACACAAAGATTGATGTCCTTGGTAACGCCTATGAATATCTTATTGGGCAGTTTGCAGCTACCGCAGGGAAGAAAGCAGGCGAGTTTTACACGCCTGCCGGCCCCGCGGAGCTGCTTTGCCGGTTGGCTTGTCTTGGACTTACCGATATAAAATCCGCTGCCGATCCGACCTGTGGCTCCGGCTCACTGCTCTTGCGCTTGAAGAAGTATGCAAATGTCCGCCTGTATTATGGGCAGGAGCTTACATCTACAACATATAACCTTGCTCGAATGAACATGATCCTGCGTGGCATTCCGTACCGCAATTTTTCTATCTATAACGGAGATACGCTGGAGCATGACTATTTCGGGGACGAACACTTCCGAGTGCAGGTTGCCAATCCTCCGTACTCCGCAAACTGGTCTGCCGATCAGAAGTTTATGGAGGATGACCGCTTTAGTCAATACGGCAAGCTCGCTCCCAAGTCAAAGGCGGATTTCGCTTTTGTGCAGCACATGGTCTACCACATGGACGAGGACGGAAGGGCTGTTGTCCTTCTACCTCATGGCGTCCTGTTCCGTGGTGGATCTGAGGAGACAATACGCAAATACTTGATTGAGAATCTGAATGTTCTTGATGCCGTAATTGGCTTGCCGGCAAACCTGTTCTTTGGAACAGGGATTCCAGTCTGCGTTCTTGTGCTGAAAAAGGAGCGTAACGGAAACAGCAATAATATTTTGTTTATCGACGCTTCCAAAGATTACGAGTCCGGCAAGAATCAGAATATCCTTCGTGAGTGCGATATAGATAAGATCGTTTCCACCTATGAAAAACGAGAAGATGTTGAAAAGTATGCCCATGTAGCGACCATGGAGGAGATAGCGGAGAACGGCTTTAACCTAAATATTCCCCGTTATGTAGATACCTTTGAGAAAGAGCCGGAGATTGACCTTGCGGCGGTGGCACAGGAAATCCGCACACTACAAGGCGAGATAAAGACGATCAATGCAGAGTTGAAGCCCTATTTTGACGAACTGGGTCTTGATTTTCCCTTTGACGAGGAGGTGTAGTTTTTATGGGAAAAGTATCCTCAAGTAATAGTCAAGGGGTTCATGTACCAAAGCTGAGATTTAGAGATGGTAGCGGAAAAGAATTTCCTCCGTATTGTCAAGAATCAGTAGGGACGCTCTTTTACCACATAAGTCGTCGGAATAATGAAATGGCCAACAAGAATGTCATAACAAATTCTGCCGAATTTGGGCTTATCCATCAAAGATTGTTTTTTGATAAGGATATTGCCGTCGAAGGGAATACTGAAAAATACTATATTATAGAGCAGGGCGATTTCGTATATAATCCAAGAAAGTCAACGACAGCTCCGTATGGCCCATTTAACTGCTATCAGGGAGATGAAGAGGGTATTGTATCACCACTTTATACCTGCCTAAAACCTCTTCACAAAGAGTTTACCAACTATCTTCTGTGGTATTTCAGATCCTCGGCATGGTACTCTTATGTTAATCACAACGGCGCACAAGGCGGCGCTCGACACGATCGAGTCGGGATGACAAATGAGCTTATGGATGGAATACCTGTCAACCTACCATGCCTTGAAGAGCAGGAAAAGGTTAGCAAATTTCTGTCACTTATCGAACAAAGGATAGAAAAACAGCGCCAGCTTGTCGAAGCCCTCAAGTCATATAAAAGAGGTGCTTTATCTAAGCTGTTCCCACAAAACGGAAAGAGTACGCCTCAGTACCGTTTTGCCGGATTTACTGACCTCTGGGAACAGCGGAAGCTAATTGATGAGGTTTTTTCTGTTGATACCGGAAAGAGCAAATTTAGTCTCAGTAATGTAGGAGAATACGAAGTTCTCGGCTCGACATCTGTAATTGGATATGATAGTTCCTACGATTATGAAGGAGAGTTCATATTGACTGCTCGTGTCGGGGCAAACGCAGGTGAACTCTATCGACATTCAGGAAAGGTGAAAATCAGCGATAATACAGTGTTTATTCAAGGGAAACAGCTTGATTTCATATACTATGCTTTGCTGAATTTTGATATAAAAAGGTTGTCCTTTGGAACAGGGCAACCGCTGGTTAAGGCGAGTGAACTAAAAAACCAAATTATCAGAATGCCGATATCTGAGATGGAACGAGAAAGTGTAGGAGCCTTTTTCCGCCACCTCGACCACCTTATCACCCTTCATCAGCGTAAGCTGAGCAAATTTGAAGACATAAAGGCAGGACTGTTGCAGCAGCTATTTATATAAATAGCTGCTGCAACAGCGAAGCCTTCAGTCGTTCTAACTTTTCTAAAACCCCTTGTACAGATCCTATTTTTCTATCAACACCTGAAAAAAGTGATCCTATTTTCTGTTGTGTCGCAATCGATGGCACTTTGATTTTTACAGCCAAGAAATCCTCTGCATATATGCGATATTGTCCATACAGGCAGCCTTGTCGATACTTGAGTATGTCATTTAGGATTTTCTTCTGCTTTATTGCTTCGCTGATAAACCAGCGGTCAGCTTGTTCTATTGAAAAGACCTCATAGACATCGGATATTACGGCAGAACCATAAAGGTTAAGTCCTATTGAGCCAACATCAAGGTTGTTTGAACTATAAATGAAATCACCATAATCTGTCCTTTTGTATAGCTTTGTGCTTTCATCTTTTACTAAAAAACCTCGATCATATCGCTCCCCTTTTTCACAAACGCCACCTGTAGCGGTAAAAGCCATCAAAGGTGCTTCTTCGCTGGGAAGCTGCTTTATGTTCTTTGAAATCAGGAAATCTCCTATTTTATGGGTATCCCACTCATCGTCCGTTAGTTTGATTTTTTCGCTTAATACCCCAAATAGTAGCCCTCTTTTATATGACTTGAGGGCTTCGACGAGCTGGCGTTGTTTTTCTATCCTTTTTTCGAGCAGGATCATGAATTGAGCAATTTTCTGTTGCTCTCTTATGTCTGCCGGTAAGGTATGCTTGGTGTCAAAGAAGTCATCTGTTGGAACATTCAGTAAGCCGTGATTTCTTGCCCCTTCTGCGGCTATCATGTAGATTTCCTTGTACCATTTGAGTGAATCAAAATAGACTTTCATAAAATCAGAATCGTTCTGCGTTAGTTCAAAGCAAATATAAAGTGTTGACAACGCTCCCTTTGGGTAGCGGTCTAATCTCTTTATGGAGCCGAAGTCATAACCAACGGAATAGCTCTTATTGTATGCAAATTCGCCCTGCATAAGCAGGTAATACCCACTCATGTCTTTGCTCGCAACGGTTTTGTTAAAATATGAGATTTGGTCTACAAGCCCGTCTTTTGATGATATTGTGAGTGGAAGATCTGATTCATTATTTGTGTTTTTTCGCATTACACGCTTTGTGAAATCTGAAAGGCGATAAACCTTCCATTCTCCCTCAAAGCCGGGAAATCTCAGCTTTGGTACACGAACCCCTTGACTATTACTTGAGGAACATTATTGAACAGAAAACCGAATGCCGGCAATAACGATCATGCTCGTTGTTGCCGGCATTTATTCGTTTAGAGGGATTCTTGAAGTCATATAAAAGAGGGTTGTCAACTGCGCTTTTTACTCGCAGAATCAGGATAGCAGACGCTGGGGAATCACAGCTTCCTGAATGGAAAAAGCGTTCTCTTGGAGAAGTGTTTTCTGAGCGAACAGAAAGGGCAAGAGGAGATGAAAAGCTACTTGCAGTCACGATTAACAACGGTGTGCAAGATCGAGAAACCCTTGAACTGAAAGACAATTCGAGCGAGGATAAGACAAACTACAAGGTGGTTCACATCGGTGACTTGGCATACAATTCTATGAGAATGTGGCAGGGTGCTTGTGGTGTCTCATCGTATGATGGCATTGTAAGTCCCGCATATACCGTTGTTTTTGTAGTTGATCCTGAAATGGATTACGCTCTATTTTGGGGATATTACTTCAAGGAAATATCCATGCTGCACACATTTCAAAGGAACTCGCAGGGACTTACATCTGATACTTGGAACCTAAAATACGATAAGTTTTCCAAAATAATTGTTAATGCACCATGTTTAGAAGAGCAAGTCCGCATAGCTTCTTTGATTGACCATGTTTCAAATGCTATTACTGTGAATGAGGAAGTGCTGGACAGATTGCTTAACTACAAACGAGGTTTACTTGCGGATATGTTTATATAAAGAGTTGCTGCAATAGCCCTGCTTTCAATCTCTCGTACTCATCTATCTTGCTTCGCTGAGATGAAATAAGGTGGTCAAGGTACATCAGAAATGTTCCAATTTGTTCTTGCTCTAATTCAGATGGCGCAAGGAATAGATAAGCATTTAGTTCTTCTCTATTTATCTTGGGCATTCCTGAGCGTTTGGACACAGATACTGAATAATCAAAAAAATCTTTGGTTTGAAGAATCGCAAAAAGGAATTCCTGAATGACCCCATTTTTCGCATTTAACACATAGGCGTCTGCGCTTGTAAGCCCCTCGAACTTTGCAAAATAGTATTTTCCAAGCTGAGGGTTAATTTTACAGTATATAATATCTCCGGCATGAAAGTGAAACTTACCACTAATCAGCTCCTCTTGTTCGACAGTTTTTACATTATCAAACAGCCGCCCAGTAAACGATTCAATATTTCCGGGCGCAACATGAGGAAGGCTGTTATATATGCCGTTTCTTGGATCAACCATCTCCTTTGACATATCAACTGTTTCACACCACTTTTGCTGTTTCCAAGGTTCAGTAAATCCCGCAAAACGGTACTCCGGCGTAGTCTCGCCCTTTTTCGGAAACAGCTTGGATAAAGCACCTCTTTTATATGACTTGAGGGCTTCGACAAGCTGGCGCTGTTTCTCGATGCGTGAAGATAAGAGGTTGAGCAAACTTGTTATTTTCTGTTGCTCTTCAAGATCTGGAGACGATATATAAGTTTTGCCTATATTTCCTTTGCTAATGGAGGTAACTTTGATTCCCTGCATATATGGATGTAACTGCGTATGGAAAGGCGCTGAATTGACATAGTAGCCCAAATATGATGGAACGAATCGCTTTTTAGGTCTGCATGGTATAGTATGTAGCCCTGAAACGACAGCTACACTTGAGTTGTTTATTATCTCAACGGCTTTCCCCACTGTGTCATCTTCTGCGGTATCTGCGATGACTACATCTCCAGTAGATAAATAATCGGGCTTTCTGAGTCTTGATACATCAGCAACATACGGTATTTCAGTGTGTTCAATAACAATCACTTCTCCGTACTTTATAAGTACATCGCCATAATGTATATTTCTAACCTTACCTGAATTGGATAACTCTGCTCTCGATAGAGTGTTGTTGGAAAGATATGCGAATAGATCAGAAAACAACACACGATTCCATTCTCCCTCAAAGCCGGGAAATCTCAGCTTGGGTACACGAACCCCTTGACTATTACTTGAGGGTTAGTTCAACACCTCCATAATTGGTTTCGGGAGGTGGTCTATATGACTGAAAATACCCATTACAAGACGCTGCTGAACACATGGCTTAATTCAAAGCAAGCCATGATTACAGCGTCAACGCACGCCAACTTTGTCCTCATTGCGGAAAATCACCTTATTCCGCAATTTGGGCGTAGGAAGATCGGGACAATAACAGAGTCTGACATTCAGGGGTACATCATGTACCTCAGCAAAGAGGGGAGGTTGGATAAGAAGGGCGGTCTGACAGTCAAGACGATTCGGGATATTATTCTTGTGCTGAGGCTCTCTTTAACCTACGGTTATAAGGAAAAGGCAATTCCCATGCTGAATTGGGATTTGATAGAGTATCCGAAGGAGCTTGGCATTCATCGGGTTGTATCCCTGTCGAAAGAGGAAGAGCAGCAGCTCATCCAATGTATATACCTGCATCTAAACCGGAAAACGGCTGGGATACTTATCGCTCTTATGACAGGACTGAGGATTGGTGAGCTGTGCGGTCTGCAAATGGGAGACATCTCTCTGGCAGACAACACGATTACCGTAAGTCGAACTGTTCAGAGGATATATGATAAGCGAAAAGGCTCATCGTATATCAACATCGGCGCACCGAAAACAAAAAGTTCTGCTCGCACTATTCCTATCCCGTCGCTGCTCGGCAACATCATCAAGAAGTTCCTGACAGACAAACCGAACCAGTATTTCCTCACAGGGAAGTCCTCACCAACCGAGCCGAGAACCTATCGTCAGTTCTTTGCTCGCTTCCTGAAAAGGAATGACTTGCCCAAGGTGAAGTTCCATGAAATACGCCACACTTTTGCTGTTCGAGCCATTGAGATACCGGAGTTCGATATTAAGTCGCTCTCCGAGATCTTGGGACACAAAAATGTTTCGTTTACCTTGAATGTTTATGGAAGTGCCAACTTGAGGCAAAAAGCGCTATGTATGAATCTGCTGAATGATCTTCTCTAAGCAAAGACCGCCGTTTCAAAAACGGCGGTCTTACACTATTTCTTCCACAAAACAAGGTGCTTCTATGGAGCATATATCTTCAAATAGGATAGCCTTGCCATTATTAAGAAGAAGGGATTTACTGTACTCGTCAATCTTTTTGACTGCTCCGGTGAAAACGATATAGGAACCGCCGGCTTTGCGCTCATCTGCCTGAAAGTAGGTAATGCTCACTTCCGGTTCCTCGGAGAGATGATCTCTCAAGTATTGGATTCGGCTATTGAGCTGTTCCAGCTCGTATTCACCGAGTTCATGCTTTTCGTCCGTCACCCTTGCAGACTCAGCCACCAGATCATCATAGCCGGTCAGCGCAGCAAAAGGGGAGAACTGCGCTGCACGATTGAGCCGAGACATTTGAGTGCGCTTACTGGAAACATGGTGAGGGCGATTATAGATGTCTCTGTATTCTTCTTTTCCGCTGGACATTCTCATCACCTCATGCTTTGTGACCGCCGATCTGCTTGTTGCGCTCCATGGCGGTAGACTCCTTTTTCATATTCAAGCCTTTGACAATGGCGTTTTTACCGTATCTGTCCCGTATGTTGATAAGGGCTTTTTGGATTTTCAGTTCTCTTTCCAAACCCTCTTCCTCAGCCCGCCGTTCCCTATCTATGGCGTCGTAATCCGTGAAGAGGTCGAGCTGCTCCATCTGCGGAACGGCGGGTTCTGACTCTTTTTCCAAGACTAAGTGCGTAACGGCAACAGTAAATCGCCGGACTAAAAGATTCTTGTCTACAATGCTATCATAAATAGCTGCTGCTGTCTCCACAATCCTGCTGGTAGAAGAAGTGAACCTGCCCAAGTTTCTTGATCCATGTACTGCCTTGGGGACTTGTCGCCCATAGTGGTCTGATACGATGGCACCCTTATACTTGGCAGCTCGCTTGGAATCGGTGAGGTTCTCTATATCATAACCTACATCGAGTACCACCTGATTGGTGAATAAGCCAGCCCGAACAAGGTCAATCGAGAGCTGGTCTGCCATTTCCATAACCACCGTTTTGCCCTGATCGGCAGAGTAGGGACAGGACAGGACTTGCCCCTGACTGAGACTTTTTGACTCAGGCTTGTATGCCTTGCAATCGGCAATTACGGTAGGTTCCCAGCCCCATGCGTGATCTATGAGCAATTCAGCATTGACCCCGAATAGCTTGTAAAGCAGATCTTCGTTGTAGTAATCGGTGTCTTTGCCTTCTGAGCAGCGGGCTATATCACCCATCGTATATAATCCGTTTTGCTCCAGTTTTCGGGCAATGCCGTTGCCAACACGCCAGAAGTCAGTTAAAGGCTTGTGCGTCCACAGCTTGTCCCGATAGCTCATCTCGTCCAGCTGTGCAATACGCACACCGTCTTTGTCAGCGGGGATATGCTTTGCAACAATGTCCATTGCAATCTTTGCAAGGTACATATTCGAGCCAATGCCTGCTGTTGCGGTGATACGGGTTTCCTTCAAAACCTCCTGTATCAGCATCATTGCAAAGTCATGGGCGGTCATATTGTAGGTGGAAAGGTAGGGAGTGGCGTCAATGAAAACCTCGTCGATTGAGTAGACCAAAATATCATCAAATGATACATAGCGCATATAGATTTCAACTATGCTCTTGCTGTAATCCATGTAGTAAGCCATTCTCGGAGGAGCAATCACAAGGTCAAGCTCCAACGAAGGATCACTTGCCAGCTCGGAGCCAAAGATAGATTTACCCCTGAACTGATGTTCGGGGGCTTTCCTCTTTCGCTCCCTATTGACTTCCTTTATACGCTGCTTTGCCTCGAACAATCTTGCTCGACCGGATATGCCATGCGCTTTCAAAGCAGGGGAGACCGCAAGGCAGATCGTCTTATCTGTTCTGCTTTCGTCAGCAACGACAAGATTAGCATCGAGAGGGTCAAGCCCACGCTCGGCACACTCGACGGAAGCATAGAAGCTCTTGAGATCTATGGCAATATAGGTCTTCTCTTTCATGTTTTCCTCCAAAGGCAAGGGAGACAGGCTTTATTTATCGTCCCAGCTTTCAGTAACATAACGCTGGAACTCTTCAATTTCTGCTTCGGTGGCAGGTCGAACATCAGGCTTGCCACAGTCAGGGCAACTATCGACTTTGCCCTCACGCTTGAATGTAAAATGGCAGTTCGTACAATGATAAACCGGCATACTCATTCACCCCTAACGGTTATATTTCAAAAAGTCGTTCCTGTGTTCCTGCGGACGGAGCCGATACCCCTGCGATATGAGCGTGTCTGCCTTGAGAGCGACAAGGTTTACATCGGAGTGCATGGTTCTGGCGATCTGCTGCACATCATAGCCTTGCTCTGCAAGCTCCAAGAAGTCGTCATCGGGGAGGGCAATTTGTGTGGCAAAGATATTTGCCTCGTACTCCATTCGGCTGTCCCGAATATCAAAGATATTGAACTCTTGGAAGCCGCCAGCTTTGGTGGCTTCATCTCTATGTAGGCTGTCGTGTCCAAGCTCATGGAGCAGGACGATATTTTCCATAACAGGGTGCAAATCCTCTTTTACGAACATGAAACGGTTTCGTATTATGACCTTATATGCGCCCCGCTGGGATTTGAAAGGACAGTATATGATTTCTATACCAAGCTCATCGGCTATTTTGTGGGGATCACGAGTCCCACACAGCCGGACAATGTGATTTGCTTTTTGAACGATCTCAGATGTAGAGGCGTACAATGACCCTCACCCCTTCCTCGTGGATTATTCTATCAAGAGTGAAGTCCGTTAATGGGGACTCAGCCCTGCGACTTGTAGCGGTTGGGCGTGAACTTCTTGTTTTTCTCTTTTGCAATCCAGTAAGCCTCTGTGATTGCCTTCATCATAACATCCATGTCCTCCTCTGCCAGTTCGCCGCCAGCAAAAAGACCGGTGACTTCGCTCATAAGCTCATCAGCCTGCTTAGCGCCTCTTGCGCCGTATTTCTCGGCGGCTTGGGCAATAAGTGTACCGCTCTCACCGAGCAGCTCCGAGACAGGCAGTTCAAGAGCAGATGCCAGTTTCTCAGCGGCATCATAACGAGGACGGGCAATTCCACTTTCGTATTTCTGGATCATACGACGGGAGATGCCGGAGCGCTGTGCAAGCTGTTCTTGTGTCATTTCTTTATTCTCTCTAATTCTCTTTAGACGCTCGCTGAATGCCATATCCATTCTCCTCCGACTATAGTGTAAATTGAAAGGCGAACTTAATTTCTCAAAAACCTATTGACACGAACTTGAGTTCACGCTATAATATGGTCACTAAGGCGAACTTAAGTTCACAAGCATATCTTACTATGTGAATTTGTATTCGTCAAGGGTTATTCAAAGAATTTTTGAAATCTGGTGAGAAAATGACACGAAGGAAGGTATATGTGACTGTAAATGCCGAACACAAGCCAGACGGCTCATGCTTGCCGAAAACCATAAGAATGGCGGACGAGGAAGAGTTTGAGATAGACAAGGTGCTGCAAGTTCGTAAAGCGGCTTCAGATGTTGGCGGTCGTGGCATTCGCTACACCATTAGAATTGGTCGTAGTGAGACCCATCTTTTTGATGAGCAGAACGGACGCTGGTTTGTTGAGGCAAAGTTTGGCTAAAGGAGGACAAGTTGAAAAGATTATCCCGAAAAGACCTTGAAGCTATAGCTGATCGGGTTATCAGAGCGTACATGAAATTGCCGGAGGTAGCGGATCGTCCGGTTTATCGGATATATCCCGAAATACTTGCCGAGAAACTGCTGGGTCTGAAAATCGACTATCAGCACCTTTCCGCTGATGGCTCTATCCTTGGGTTGACCTCCTTTGAGGGGATTGGGCTTGAGTTGCCGGGCTGTGATGATAGTGGGGAAGTTTACTTCCTCGATGGAAAGACTGTTTTGATTGAAAGCGACCTGCGGGAAGGCGTAGAGCAGGGAGGACGGAGAAACTTCACGATTATGCACGAGTTGAGCCATCAAATCCTGAAATTACTTTTCCCTAAGGACTACGGCGTGAAGCCGCATGAAAAGCCGGTTCATTTTTGCAGAGCAAACACAGCTCGAAGAAAACCTATTGAGGATTGGGGGGAATGGCAGAGTAACGCTCTTGCCTCCGTTCTGCTCCTTCCGAAAGGACTTGTTGAACAAGCTATGTGCCTGTTTGATGTTCAGGGAGGAATACGGACGCTCAATAAGGTTTTCGCAAGGGAAGAATATGACCGGTTTGTTGGAATGACAGAGTTATTGGGGTGTTCTAAAACTGCATTGGCAATCCGCATGAAGCAGCTCGGTTATATCGAAAAGGAATACCTCGATAACCCGTACAGGCTGTTAGATGTGGAGGAATATTAGAATGCCAAAGGTGAATATTCAACAGGTGAACCCAGAGCGATATGCTCAGGTAAAGGCTGCACAGGACTCTCTGAGGAGGCAATGCAGCGGAATGATGAAGATGGTTAGGCTCTGCCCATATTGCGACCACAGGGTTGAAAATGTCGTAAGAGGCGAGCATGGCTATACATTTGCGAAATGCTCAAACTGCGGAGAGGAGGTGGTGTTCCCGCCAGTATCCTTTAGAAAGATCAGCTAAGACTAACAGTTCAGCAAGACCGACAACAAAATAATCTAAAGCAAGATTTGTGCTACGGAGCCGCTTGATGCGTTGACTTCCAAATGCCACTTGACTATGACTTACACCTAAGGGTGTAGTCTGTCAGCGTGGCATCAGTCAACAGGTCAAGTGGCTTTTTGCGTTTTCGTTTCATCGGCTTCGGGAAAGGAACCCGATGAAACGGACAACAATTCTCATTTACAAGGATTCTACCGACCCGAAAAAAGGACTGAAAGAGGCAACACAGAAGGAATGGAGCGCTATTCTGAAATCAAATAAGGGATTGCCCATGTGCAAGCGCAGGTGCTTCATAGAGGACAGCTTTGAGGACTGCGGGGTAATCGACCGAATGTTTATAGAGGTGCCATATCTTCAGTATTTAAGTTGGCATAAGGAAAAAATGGCTCAGCAAAGAAATTGCGAAGCTGGAAAATGTTATCCGGTGTTCTCGTTGAATCATAGGACAAGTGGAGAGGGAAGCGATGAGCTACAAGAGTCAATTCCTGACAGGTATGATTTAGAATTAGCTGTAACCGATGAGATCATGTTGGAAACAATCAGGAAGGCTCTTTCCACTTGGAGACCTTGGGCAGTAGAAATGTTTGAAATTATGCTTGAACCCAAAGAGACGGGACAGACAAGAAGATTAGCGGAAGAAAACAATGTGTCCGAACAGATCATTCGGAAGAGGAAAAGGGAGCTTGCAAATTATTTGAAAAAATATTTATAAAATGGGGTTTCGTTTTTTTCTTTTTTTGTGCTGTTAGGGGGTAGAGGGATACCTCAATACCTTAACGGAGGCACAAGATGAAATCCACAATGAAGTACATGGAGGTCAGGCGAGGAAACATCTACTATGCAGATTTATCCGGTGCTACTGGTTCGGAGCAAGATGGGATTCGCCCCGTCCTGATTATCCAGAACGATACCGGAAACAAGTTTAGCCCTACTGTGATTGTTGCTGCAATCACCAGCAAGGAAAAGCGTTCAGATCTGCCAACTCATGTGTATCTTAGCGTTGAGTTTGGGCTGAGAGAATCGTCCATTGTAATGCTTGAGCAGATCAGGACTCTCGATAAGAGCCGGCTGGGTAGATATGTGGGGAGCATTGATGACAAAACTATGCAAAGCGTAGAAAAGGCTTTGACTATCAGCTTAGGGCAAGCTGACCTGACAGGGAGGGCTTGCAATGGCAAATGACGAAAAGGAACTTGATATTCCTATCTGGCTTAAAACAAACCTGACGGTCGAGGAAGCTGCGGCTTACACCGGCATTGGAATGAATAAGCTGAGGGAACTCTCAGATAGTGATTCCTGTGACTTTGTACTCTGGATAGGGAGGAAGCGACTTCTGAAAAGAAAAAAACTTGAGGAGTTCCTCGAAAACGCATTTTCTATATAGGTGTGTCAAAGGTGCGATTTTCTCAATCGCACCTTTGAGCTATCATCTGAAAAAAAGTATCCTATGGACACAACAAATCCAAAGGAGTGACGCAGATGAATAAGGAAAGGCAACAGCAACTTGTGCCAATCTGGAAAAAGAGCAACCTGACGCTTGAAGAAGCGGCTGCTTACACAGGAATAGGTATGAACAAACTGAGAGAACTGTCAGATGCCGATTCTTGCGACTTCGTAATCTGGATTGGCAGTAAGCGTTTGCTGAAGCGTAGGAAACTGGACGAATATTTGGAAAAGGCATTTTCAATATAAGGGGGATTGAAAAATGGCGAACATGAAGAAAGGCGCCAGGCTCGATGCCAAAAGAGTCAGGTTAAAGAAGGGCGAGGGTCAACGGAGTAACGGAAGCTATGAGTTCCGCTGGACAACCAGAGACGGTAAACGCCATTCCATTTATGCTCCAACATTGGAGCAGCTTCGGGAAAAGGAAACGCAAATCATCATAGATGAGCATGATGGTATCCGAAATGACATCACCAGTAAGACGGTGAATGATGTCTATGAACTGTGGGCGGAGCTAAAGCGAGGTATCAAGGACAGCACCTTCAAGAACTACATCTATATGTATGAGACCTTTGTTAAGCCGACCTTTGGGAAGAAGAGGATTACGGCAGTAAAGCGTTCTGATGTTAAGCGTTTCTACAATCGACTGAAAGAAGACAGAGGCATGAAGATTTCCACCATTGATAATGTCCACAATGTTCTTTATCAGGTGTTTCAGTTTGCCGTTGATGATGATATGATCCGAGCCAACCCGACAAGCAAGATGATGAAGGAGCTTAGAATCTCCTATGGCAACGACAGCGAAAAACGGAAAGCGCTTACGGTTGAACAGCAAAAGCTCTTTTTGAGCTTCCTTGAAAGGCGTCCACAGTATCAGCATTGGTATCCGGTATTCTATATCATGCTCAATACCGGAATGCGAGTGGGCGAAGTAACGGGACTGCGGTGGAATGACATTGATCTTGAGAACGAGGAAATCAATGTCAACCACACTTTGGTGTACTATAACCATCGAGATGAAAAAGGTTGCTATTTCAGCATCAACACTCCAAAGACAAAAGCTGGACGGCGTGTAATCCCTATGACAAAAGGTGTGAAAGAGGCGTTCTTGATGGAGAAAACCTATCAGGAGGATGCTGGGATAAAGTGTGTTGGGAATGTCGATGGATACCATGACTTCATCTTCGTCAACAAAGACGGAAATGTGCAGCACTACGGCACCTTGAATAAGGCAATCAGGAGAATAATTCGTGATTGCAACGATGAAGTCCTTGAAACACACGACATCGATTCTGATCCGGTGCTGCTGCCAGACTTTAGCTGTCATACACTAAGACACACTTATGCCACGAGATTATGCGAATCTGGCATTAACATCAAGGTGATTCAAGATGTGCTTGGACACGCCGACATCGACACGACAATGAATATCTATGTTGATGTGACAAAGGATTTGAAGAAGCGAGAGATTGCGGCTTTTGCCTCGTATCTTGAGGGAGAGAATCAAACATCAGCGTCAGCATAGGAGAAAGGCTCTGCGATAGCGTGTCGCAGAGCCTTTTCGCAGGTTTCTCAAATCTCCTTGCTTATACTATTATATAAAGGTAGCCAGAGAGGAGGAAGCACCATGAAGAACAGTTTGAAAGAGGTACACCCTGAGCTTGTTTCAGAGTGGTCAGAGAAGAACCTGCCTCTGACGCCCGAAACAGTATCTTACGGCTCCAACAAGGTCGTTTGGTGGCATGGTAAGTGTGGGCATGAGTGGGAAACGAGCGTAAAGGCACGATCACATGGGGAGAATTGCCCCATCTGTGATGGGACAAGAATCGTGGAGGGCATCAATGATCTTGCCACAACGCACCCGCAGATTGCAGCAGAATGGTCGCCGCTGAACTTTCCACTTCAACCTACGATGGTAGGCGCAGGCTCTCACAAAATCGTGTGGTGGAGAGATGAGCTGGGTCACGAGTGGAAAGCCGAGGTTCGAGCAAGAGTGAGGGGAACAAACTGCCCCTACTGCTCTCACAACAAGCTGCTGGAGGGGTTCAATGACCTTGCCTCACGCTTTCCAGAAGTAGCCGCTGAGTGGTCTGAGAGAAACCTTCCGCTACTGCCAACGATGGTAACGGCATTTGCAAACAGAAAAGTGTGGTGGAGGTGTAGCAGGGGGCATGAATGGTACACGCTGATTTCCACCAGATCTGGAGGAAGTAAGTGTCCGTATTGCAGCGGGATAAAGCTTCTCAAAGGGTTCAATGACTTTGCAACCCGACAACCGGAGCTTGCGAAAGAATGGTCTGATAGAAATCTTCCATTGACACCGGACATGGTGAATGAGAAGTCAAGAAAAAAAGTCTGGTGGAAATGCCCTGTCTGTGGATTCGAGTGGCAGTCTCTTGTCAAGAGCCGTATCAAAGGAACGGTCTGTCCTGTCTGCGCTGATCGTGCGGTTAAAGAGGGGTATAATGACTTTGCAACTACTGACCCAGATATAGCAGCAGAGTGGAACACCGAGAGAAACAAAGGACTTTTGCCCTGCCATATCTCAAGGAACTCGCTACGCTATGTCTGGTGGAAAGATGCCTACGGGCATGAATGGCGTGACAGGGTGTTCAACAGGAGTGTGGAGAGAGCAGGGTGCAGAATATGTGAGGAAGAGTTTAGAGTTGCATTTCCACGACTGCTACTCTCTCTGTATGCAAGAAGGCTGGGAGTTCAGGTGATAAACGATGGGGAGGAACTGACCGGCTTACCATTAGAGAATTACATACCGGACTTGAGGATTGCCATCGAGACCGCAGAGAGACAAAAGGAAGAGGTAAAAGTGAAAGGGTATATCTGTGAGAAGCGAGGGATTCGCTATGTATGGGTTCCGCTGAGAAGAAAGGATAGTCTGTCAGAGTATGCCCAGAGAATGAAATTGGCACTTCAAAAGGTTCATGTCTATTTTCCCTCAGACGAGGAGCAAGATGTAGAATTACTGCGGCGTCTGTTTGATACCTGGAGGCGAAAGGCTGAAATCACTTGAAAAGCGGAAGTGCGTATGCTATAATTGCTTAGGTTTTGACTTACCTCTGCCTGAATGCTAAAGAACGCAAAAGCCCTTTGGACATTCCCTGATTTTACGCCATACGCCACAGGTTACGACAAAGCCCCTTGTGGCGGTAATAACGGCTAAGAGCAGGTAAGAGGTAAACAAGCGAAAGGGGTTGGCAGTATGAGCAAGCGTGAGCAGAAGTTAGATAGTGTAAGATGTGCTGCCGAAATCCCGACGATGAAACCTCTTGATTAACAAGACCATTGTGGCACAACGGTTTTGAGGGACTTCAGAAGATAAATTGGGAGATTTTACACCTGTTTTACACCTTTTCAAAAATTTTAGAGCCCACAATAACAAACTCTGAAAAGACACTTTTGCTTCTCGCAAGGGTGTTTTTTCTTATGCAATTTAACCGCCTCAAACAAAAGGCGGCGTACATACTGCCAGTTTATAAGAGTGCCGCTAAGGAAAGCGACAATGTTATAAACAGACAGAAAAAGTAGGGCAGGGGAACTGACGTTCTTCCTGCCCTTTATTATTTCTGCGCAAAAAAATAAGAGCAATCCTGTGATAGGATAGTTCTTATAATATTTGACAGTAATCGACAACCCATGTATAATGTGATTGTGGAACCCAACCGTTGGGACAAGTTCCGTAACAAGAAGAAGTGAGCCGTCTGCTGCAACAGAGCGGCTCACAAATGTTTGAGGGACAAACCCTCGACCAGATTGTAGTTAATATGCTGTGGCAACCGTCTGGGGTTTCACCACGGGGAGGTGCTTGTTACCAGCAGGCATCTCCTTGTGTTTTTATTATAGCCCCTTATAGGGGCATTGTCAATATTGAGTTTCATTCGCCAGTGCTGGAACGGAGCGGAGTATGGAGAAAAAGATCAGCGTAATGATCGTGGACGATGAATACATTGTTCGGGAGGATTTGAAAACTCTCGTCGATTGGGAGTACCTTGGGTTTCGCATTGCCTGTGAGGCCATCAACGGCTATCAGGGGGTGGAGTTGTTTCGAAGGTACAGGCCTCAGCTTGTGATCACCGATATTAAAATGCCGGTAATGAACGGTCTGGAAATGGCGGAAAAGATCCTGGGGATCGATCCTGCAGTGTGCTTTATCTTTCTGACCGCCTATGATGAATTCGATTTTGCCAGAAACGCCATGAGTATGGGAATCAACCACTATCTTTTGAAGCATGAGATCGATCCGGAGGGTCTGACGGAGCTTCTGGGACAGGATCGGCGGGGCGGGAAGAAATCGCTGGAAACAAATCGAAGAGCAGATCAGAGGCTTGCTTTTAGGCACTTTTTCTCCGGAAGAGGAAAAGGGCATGGAGTTTTCAGACAAAACGCGAGGCACGCTTTCCTTTATCTTGTTTCGAGGAAGGGAAGGCGTAACTTCAGGGGCTTTGCGCGCGGCGGCCTCTCAGCAGACGGATTCTGCCAACACAGGACTGCTTATGGAAGAGAGCGATGTTTTTTCGTTTCTCTTTGAATCCCAGGCGCCCAGCGAGCTGGCCTATTATTCCGGCGTGTCCAGCTTTATCAGTCAAATCAGACGCGGTGTTGGGGAAGAGCTTGATGCAGCGGTAAGCAAGCGGCTGCAGGGTCTGAATTCCGTCCGGGAAATCTACAAGCAGGCCAGAGATTCTCTGGGGATCAGCGTATTCCATAAGGAGGCGGGACAGGTCATATGGTGCGAGGCGTCGCTGGCCTGCCGTGAGATCGACCACGCGGAGCTGTACCAGATGATGACGCAGATCAAAGCGCTGCTTTCCGAAAGAAATTACGACAGGGTATATCTGGTCTGTAAAGAATATGTGCTGGATCGCTGTATCCCGGAAAAAAGGATAGACCAGTTCTGCCTTTTGAAAACTTTTCTGATCGGACTTCTGGAGGAACACAACAGCAGATATCTTTTTCTGGAGCAGTCTCAGGTAGAGCTTTTGAAATGTCCGGAGGATACGGCATACCGTTTTTTGGAAAAGCTGAAGGAGTTTGCCGATTCGGTTGCCCGGGCCGATGAGAAGAATCTCAGCAGAAACGTGAGAAAAGCGGTAACGTTTATTGCAGAAAATTATCAGAAAAGCATTACCCTGGAAGATGCCGCGGAGACCATCGGCGTAAGCGCCATGTATGCCGGTCAGCTTTTCAAAAAGGAAATGGGCTGTTCCTTTAAGCAGTATTTATCAGAGTTTCGCGTGGAAAAGGCAAAAGACCTGCTTCGTTCCGGCAATTACCGGATCTATGAGGTCAGTCAAATGACGGGATATCAAACGCCCCAGTATTTTTGTAATATATTCAAAAAAATTACCGGGATCAGCCCAATGGAATTTGTCGAGCATGAGAACAGGCGGCAGAAGGAGTGAGCGGTTTGAAAATAAGCTTTCGGCATGTGAGAAGCAGAATTGCTGTTTATACCGTTCTCGTGCTGCTGATCACCATGCTTTTGTGCTGGATCACCATGCTTTTCTATTTCTCGAATGTGTTGAGGCAGCAGATGATCGAGGACAATTATAAAAATATTCGGTCGATCGCCGCCAGGATCGACGGAGATTACGAATACGCGGTAAATTACGCACAAACTATAGTTTGCGACGAAACTCTGTGCGCGAATCTGAAGGAATATTACGACAGCCAGGGGTTTCGGAAATTTTCTTATCAGATGAAGATCAATAAAGCAATTTCCAATTACATCGCGTTGGGAAAAAATGTTATTTTTGATCTGTATGTCGTAGATCGGGACAGCTCTTACAGTATCAGCTCTTCCGGCGTTTTTGACGAGGTGATCCGGCAGGATTGGTACCGGGATTTTCTTTTTTCAAAACAGAGGCAGGTAGTAACGGAGATCCATCAGTCGATAAACTATTACCGGACCCATGAAACGATCGAGACCTTCAGCTTTATCATTCCTTTTATCCGGTACGATCGGGATTTTGAGACTCTGGGATATCTGGTAATGGATTTTTCCATGGATAATATGCTGGCGGAAATGTTTCACGGAGAAAACCAATACTTTATTTCAGATGAGCGGCTGTTTTACTCCAACACGGAGGGGATCGGCCTGGAAGAGCTGGATTTTACCGAGGAGGTGTTGTTTCGAAATGGAAAATACTATTTGAAGGCCTTTATGCCGAATCTGGGGAAAAATTTTGTGGGGATCATCGACCAAAGCTATGTCAATGAATCTGTAAACAAGGGCCTCAGGATGATCCTCATTACCTTTTCGCTGGGCAGTCTGCTTGCCCTTGTTTTTGTCATCTATCTTTCAAAAACGATCACCCGCCCTGTTCTAAGGCTTACTGAGGGCATGAAGCGATCGGTGGCGAGCAGGTTTTCCATGCAGCTGGAGGTAACGGGACGGGACGAGCTGGCGGAAATGACGAAAATTTTTAATACCATGCAGCTGGAAATCAAGGATCTGATTCAGCAAAACGAGCAGATCCACCGCCAGGAACGGGAGCTGCAATTCAAGTACTACATGTCCAAGATCAATCCGCATTTCATGTATAATTCCCTGAACTGCGTGATTTATTTGGCCAGAAAGCAGAAGTATAGGGATATTATTTCTTTTATCCGTTCGCTGATCACCATTTTGAAAACGAATGTGGCGGCGGGAGATTCCCCGATCACCATAAAGGAAGAAGAGGAATACCTGCTCCACTATTTCGATATTCTGAAATATCAGTATAACGACAGCGTTACGCTGGCGCTGGATATTCCGGAGGCGTTGGCGGCCCTGCGGATCCGGCCGATGATCCTGTATCCTTTGGTGGAAAACTCCGTATTTCACGGGATCGCCCCTTTGGGCAGGGAAGGTTCGGTTCGGGTGCGGATCCACGAGGAAAACGGAAACATTTGCTTCTGCGTTTCAGACACGGGAATTGGAATGACGGAGGAACGGCTTCAGGAGGTTTTGGCCTATATCGAGGATTCCGCTACTGTAAATTTCTATGGGAATATCGGACTGAAAAACGTCAGCGACAGATTGAAGCTGTTATATCCCTCCTGCTCGGGGCTGAGGATCGTCAGCAAAGAGGGGGAAGGAACTGAAATCACCTTTGTCATAGCCAGGGAAGAACTGCGATAAAAGCCCGCCGGAAGCGTTTCGAAGGGTTTTTATATTGTGAAGCTTAAGGGCGTCCGGGGAGGAAAAAACCGGCGTCCTTAAGCTTTGCCTTTACGGTGGCCCGGCAGTTTTCCGACGTTGCCCCAGGGCTTTGAGAGCACGCTTGAAATTACTTGAAAAAACTGGGCCGGTATGATATACTCACTAAGTATCAACCCTGCGGAAGCCACGGAGAAACGCTTCCGCCTTCGGGAAAGAAATAATGAGGGAATGAAACATGGAAACCTTTCGAAAAGCAGCAGCGGCAGGCGTTTCGATCAGTATCGGGGCCACGGTGTATCTGGCGTGTGAAAGCAGGCTTCTCGGCGCGATGCTTTTTACCATAGGCCTGTTTGTGATCTGCGCCTTTGGGCTGAACCTTTTTACCGGGAAGATCGGCTATGTGCTGGAAAACAGGAATCACCCCAACTGTCTTGTGATCTGGCTGGGGAATTTTGTGGGCTGTGCCGCAGCCTCCGGTTTGATCCGCCTCGCGAAGCCCGGTCTCTTTGACACAGCTTCAAAGCTTGTTGCGGCAAAGCTTTCCCTGAGCTGGTACTCTGTTTTGATTTTGGGCTTTTTCTGCGGGATCCTGATGTATTTGGCGGTGGAAAATTACCGGAGCAATCCCAACGATTTCGGAAAGGTCACAGGGCTTTTTCTGTGTGTTTCCGTTTTCATTCTTTGCGGGTTTGAGCACAGTATTGCGGATATGTGCTATTGCGTGTTCGGCATTTCCTCCTGGAAGGAGCTGCCGCAGATCTTTTTGTTTTTAGTGGCGGTGTCCCTGGCGAACAGCCTGGGGTCGCTGACCGTGAGGGCTTTGACGAAGGAGAGAACAGAAAACCGTACAAAATAGATTTTCTGGAAAGAAGGAACAAGCATGGCAAGAGAACGATATTTGATCAACGCCGGGGAAGATACCATTCACACCAATGAGATCAAGCCGGAAACGCCGAAAGAAAAACGCAAGAACTGGTGGTATTATCATAAGGGCCCGCTGATCGCCGGTCTGTTGGTCTTTGCCGCGCTGTTCAGCATTTTCTTTTCCATCTTCTCTAAGGTAAAACCAGATTACACTGTAGGGGTCATGACCTCCTATACCATGCCGGATTCCGGGCGAATGGAGTTGGAGCGCTGTCTCACCGAATATGCGGACGACCGCAACGGAGACGGCAAAGTGGTGGTCAATGTAGTGTGCTATGTTTTTTCCACTTCCATGCCTTCCTCGGCAGATGCCTTACAGCAGCAGCAGGCGGCTGTGGCTCGGTTTGCCGGAGATGTTCTCGCCAACGAAAGTATGATTTTCCTTCACAATGAAGAGGCCTTTGCCTTTATGCAGGAGGATTTTCGTGGCTTTTACCAATATAATGATGGTACCCCCATGCCGGAAACTGCCTCTGATTATGAGAATGCCATGATCCCTTGGAAGGAAATTCCGGCACTGTCTGAGTTTGTCCCCAAAACAGAAGAGGAGGATTCTTTTGACAGCGATATGCTGCGGCAGCTTTTTGAAGATCTGCGGGTCTCTGTTCGGGAGGAAGAGGGAACCTCCATTACCAGAAAAGAAAACGATATGGAGTATTATGAGGATTCCATAGCGTTTTACCAGCGCCTTCTGAAGGGGGAGAAGTCCTCTTCCCCCGGGGAGTAACGCGGTATGACATGGATGGTAACGATTTTTGATTCCAGCCTCAGAGACGGTGCTCAGGGAAGCGGTATTGCCTTTTCTCTGGAGGACAAGCTTGCGGCGGTTCGCGCGCTGGATCGCCTGGGCGTGGCCTATATCGAAGCGGGAAATCCCGGCTCCAACCCAAAGGACAGAGAGTTTTTTCAGCGTGCCGTGAAGCTTTCCCTGCGGCATGCCAGGCTGGTGGCGTTTGGCAGTACCCGAAGAAAAAACACTTCTGTGGAAGCAGATGAAAACCTGCTCTCCCTGCTGGCGGCGGGAACCTCCTGCTGCGCTGTGTTCGGCAAGTGCTGGAAATTTCATGTGGATAAGGTGCTGGAGACCACCCCGGAAGAAAACCTTTTGATGATCGAGGAAAGCTGCCGGTTTCTGAAGGAGCGGGGAAAAGAAGTCATTTTTGACGGCGAGCATTTCTTCGATGGCTGGAAGGACGACCGGGAGTTTGCCCTGGCCGCCTTAAACGCCGCCGTGCGCGGCGGTGCGGACTTGGTATGTCTGTGCGATACCAACGGTGGAACCTTTCCGGAGGACGCCGCCCGGATCACGGCGGAGGTAGCCGCCTTGGTTTCCGTCCCAGTGGCCGTCCACTTTCATGACGATTGCGGACTGGCAGTGGCAAACAGCCTTGCCGCCGTAAAAGCCGGGGCCTCGCAGGTACAGGGTACCATGCTGGGGTTTGGCGAGCGCTGCGGAAACGCCAACCTTTCTACGATCATTCCCGATTTGCAGCTGAAGCTGGGAATTTCCTGTGTACCGCCGGAATGTCTGCCGCTTCTTTTCAGCGGAGCCAGAGAGCTGGCGGCCGCCGCCAACCTGGAGCTTCCGGCGGCGCTTCCCTTTGTGGGGGAAAACGCCTTTTCGCATAAAGCAGGCATGCACGCGGCAGGCGTGCTGAAGGACGCCCGCTCCTTTGAGCACATCGATCCTGTTTCGGTGGGCAACCTCAGAAGGTTCCCCGCCTCGGAGATTTCCGGCAGGGCAGTTATTTTGGAAAAGATCAGACGTGTGCTGCCCGAAAGCCAAATCGAGCCGGAGGGCGTTCGCGGGGTGTTGGAGGAGCTGAAGCGCCTGGAGGCTCAGGGCTATCAGTTTGAGGGGGCCGACGCCTCCTTTGAGCTGCTGGTGCGAAAACAGCTGCGGCCTTACCCGCCCTTCTTCCAGCTGTTGTATTATCACATCTATACCGATTACGGGAAAGAAAGAGACTGCGGCGCCAGCGCCACCGTAAAGGTGCAGGTGGGCGATGCCCTTCAGCTGACGGCGGCGGAGGGAAACGGTCCGGTCAACGCCCTGGACAAGGCCCTGCGTAAAGCCCTGGAGGTGTTTTACCCGGTGCTTTCCCACGGAAAGCTGACGGATTACAAGGTGCGTGTGCTGGACAGCAAAAGCGCCACAGCGGCCAGGGTACAGGTGCTGATCACCTCTACCGATGGGAAGGATACCTTTACCACCGTAGGCGTTTCAGAGGACGTGGTGGCCGCCAGCTGGCAGGCCTTGGAGGACTCTTTGGAATATATGCTGCTCAAGGAAAAGGAACAGGAGGAATAACACAATGGCAATGACAATGACCCAAAAGATTTTGGCGGCTCACGCCGGGCTGGATCACGTGGAAGCGGGCCAGTTGATTGAAACAAAGCTTGATCTGGTGCTGGGGAACGATATTACCTCTCCGGTGGCGATCAATGAATTTGAAAAAGCGGGGGCGTCTTCTGTGTTTGACAGAAGCAAGATTGCCCTGGTGCTGGATCACTTTGCGCCCAACAAGGATATCAAGGCGGCCCAGCAGTGCAAGCAGACCCGCCAGTTTGCCAACAAATACGATATTGTAAATTTCTTCGACGTTGGAGAAATGGGAATCGAGCACGCCCTGCTGCCGGAAAAGGGACTTGTAGGTCCCGGAGACTGCGTGATCGGCGCCGATTCCCACACCTGTACCTACGGGGCGCTGGGTGCGTTTTCCACCGGCGTGGGCTCTACCGATATGGCGGCCGGCCTGATGTCCGGCAAGGCCTGGTTCAAGGTTCCCTCGGCCATTAAGGTAGTGCTGAAGAACAAGCTTCAGGGCTTTTCCAGCGGCAAGGATGTGATTTTGCACCTTATCGGCCTTATCGGCGTAGACGGCGCGCTGTACCAGTCTCTGGAGTTTACCGGAGAAGGCTGCCCCTCTCTTTCCATGGACGAGCGCTTCACCATTGCCAATATGGCCATTGAGGCCGGGGCGAAAAACGGCATTTTCCCGGTGGACGAAAAAACGCTGGAATACTGCAAGGATCGTTACCAGGGCAGTATTGGCATTTATGAGGCAGATCCCGACGCGGAGTATACCCGCACAGTGGAGATCGATCTTGCCGCTCTGCGGCCCACCGTTTCCATGCCCCACCTGCCGGAGAATACGAAAACCATCGATGAAGTAAGCGAGGTAAAGATCGACCAGAGTGTGATCGGCTCCTGCACCAACGGCAGAATAGAAGATATGCGGGCCGCCGCCGCGATCCTGAAGGGCAGAAAAGTGGCAAAGGGCGTGCGCTGCATTGTGATCCCCGCCACACAGAACATCTATCTGCAATGTATCCGCGAGGGCCTCACGGAGATCTTCATCGAGGCCGGCGCCGTGTTCAGCACTCCCACCTGCGGGCCCTGCCTGGGCGGCTATATGGGCATTCTGGCAGAAGGTGAGAGAGCTGTTTCCACCACCAACCGGAATTTTGTAGGCCGTATGGGCCACCCCGATTCCGAGGTTGTGCTGGCTTCCCCGGCCGTTGCAGCCGCCAGCGCCGTGACTGGGTATCTCACCGATCCGGAGAAGCTGTAAGGGAGAGAATTCCATGGTTACTTTCGATCAGACGATGAAACCTCAGGATATGGATTTTCTTGTGACGTTGACACTGCAAAAACCAGAATTCAAAAAGGCGCGGCGGCGAGGAATGCTGATTTATGGGTTGGATGCGGCTCTGGGCTTTCTTTTTGCTGTTTATTCGCTCCTGTTTTCTTGGAACCATGGCATTGAAATATACTGGACAACTCCTGTCCTGGGCTGTCTGGGGCTGCTGTTTCTTCTGTTGTGTATTTTTGTGCCAGCTAATCAGAGGCGGCGGGTTCTCCGTGGCTCTCTGGAGAAGAATTCCCCGATGATGTTCAACACGTTCTATTTTGAATTTCGGGAGGACGGAGTGGCGGAATTCTCTGTTTTTGAAAAATCACTAACACCCTGGAATTCCTTCCGTTGTTGGGGAACCGGGGATAACTACCTTTTTCTGGAGAGATTAGACAATACTTGTATCCTGATCAACCGCAACGATATTCCCGAAAGCGATCTGCAGGAAATTGAAGCTCTGCTCCGCTCCCAGCGGGTTCCCGTGCTGGAGTTACCCGATTCTGCTTTGCGCTATCGGGTCAAATGAGATCAAATCTCTAAAAGGAGTACAATCGCTATGAATAAAAATGAAGCGGAGAATATCACATTGGGCGATACCGTTACCATTAAAATGGATCGTCCTATCGGTACGGAGCACCCCAAGCACCCGGGACTGATCTATCCCATCAATTACGGTTATGTTCCCGGGCTGATCGCCCCGGACGGAGAAGAGCAGGACGCCTATGTGCTGGGGGTGGAAGTCCCATTGAAAGGATTCACAGGCAGGCTGATCGCCATCATTCACCGGTTTGACGATGTGGAGGAAAAATGGGTGCTGGCTCCGGAGGGAATGACCTTTTCCAAAGAGGAAATTGCCGAAGCCGTCCATTTTCAGGAGCAGTATTATCAAATTGAGATCAGGATGTGAATTTTGTGATGAGCGCCGCGGGTTCATTAGGGGAAAGGGCGGCAGCCCCGTGCTTTTCACAGGTTTGACAACGACGTGAAGCCCTTATAAAAAGTGTGACTGGCTGTTCACAGTGCGGTTAACGTCGCAGGATAGGAGAAGTATAAAGTGAAATTGGTATTTCTGATCGGCGACGCCGCTGTGGGTAAAATGACAGTGGGGCAGGAGCTGATGAAAATCACGACCTGCGGCTGTTTCACAATCACATGATGATCGAGCCGGTGCTCGAGATCTTCGGGGACTATAACAGCGCCGCCATCGACAGGCTCCGTCAGGTGGTTTTTGAAGAGTTTGCAAAGACCGATGCTTACGGTAGGATCTTTACTTATTTGTGGGCCTTCGACCAGAAATCTGACTGGGAGTATATTGAGTGGATCAAGAGCATTTTTGAGCCCTATGGCACGGAATTCTATTATGTGGAGCTTGTGGCCTCCCGTGAAGTGCGCTTGAAGCGAAACGCCACGGAGAACCGTCTTCTCCACAAAGCGTCAAAAAGGGATATCGAACGGTCAAATCAAAGGCTGATCAGCGATGGCGACAACTACCGCCTGGAAAGCACGGACGGTGAGATCCCCTTTGAAAATTACAGAAAAATAGACAATTCGGAGCTTTCCCCTGAATTTGTCGCGCGGTGGATCAAGGAACAATTTGCTCTGTGATCCCGGATAGAAGAAACAGAGCGGAAAATATCAAGAACAGAAGGAGTAATTGTATGAACGCAAAAGGAACAGTGCACAAGTACGGAGACGATGTCAACACCGATGTGATCATTCCGGCCCGGTACCTGAATACCGCCTCTCACAGTGAGCTTGCCGCCCACTGCATGGAGGATATCGACAAGGATTTTGTAAAAAACGTAAAGCCCGGCGATATTGTGGTGGCCCTGAAGAATTTCGGCTGCGGCTCCTCCCGGGAGCACGCGCCCATCGCCCTGAAGGCTTCCGGTGTTTCCTGCGTGATCGCCTCCACCTTTGCCCGCATTTTTTATCGGAATTCCATCAACATCGGCCTGCCGATCCTGGAATGCCCCGAAGCGGCGGAAGCCATTTCTGCCGGAGACGCTGTTTCTGTGGATTTTGATTCCGGCCTCATCACCGATGAGACCACTGGAGCCACCTACCAGGCCCAGCCCTTCCCGCCCTTTATCAAAAACATCATTGCCAGCGGCGGCCTGCTGGAATCGATCACGAAAAAGTAGCAAAAATCCATTTCAATTTTGGGATGCTGTCCATGGCTTTGCGGGACTTGTAGAAACACGTGAGGCTATAAGGGTGGTAATTTATCAAAGAGAAAGTATTTTTGATAAGCGGCACGGGCCATTCTGAGCGCAGGAAGGTTGTTTTTCAATTCCAGTTTTGCCCGTTTTATACAGTGAAATCATAATGTTGCCGTGGCCTGGAAGAGCTCACCGGAACAATGGTTCAGTTGTTATATGCTCATGGTTTTGTAAATAAAGGCTACGACTGAAAGTCGATTAGTGTAGTTAAGCTGATGAAGTCGCATATGGAAATTTGCAGAGAAGAAACAATAAGCGGAATTTTTGAGAAATGGGATTGCAATTTTTGTAGCAATTCTGTATAATATAGCCAAATAGCTTCGGGCTTTGCGTGAGATTTTTGCAGAATACTTTTACCGGCCCGAAAATAACAGGAAGGAGTGCTTTTCTTATGAAATTGGGTGTACTTACCAATGTGATCGGCGGAACTCCTCTGAAGGAGGCGCTGCCGTACTTTAAGTCTCTGGGCGCGCAGATGATCGAGCTTGGTTGCGGCGGCTATCCCGGAAAAGATCATTGCGATCCCGGCGTTTTGCTGCACGACGAAGCGAAGTTTCAGGAGTTTATGAACACCATCAAGGAATCCGGCCTGGAGGTCAGCGCCCTGAGCTGCCACGCCAACCCCATTCATCCCAACAAGGAGATCGCCAAGCAGTTTGACGATGATCTGCACGATGCTGTGCTCATGGCCGAAAAGATGGGGATCCATCAAATCAACACCTTCTCCGGCTGTCCCGGCGACTGCCCGGAATCCAAGAATCCCAACTGGGTGGTCTGCGCCTGGCCCAACGAGTTTCAGGAGGTTGTGGAGTGGCAGTGGAACGAGGTTCTGATCCCTTACTGGAAAAATTTCGTGGCCTTTGCCAAATCCCATGGCGTCAATAAGATCGCCTTTGAAATGCACCAGGGCTTCTGCGTGTACAATCCCTATACCCTGAAGCGGCTCCGTGACGCCGTAGGCCCGGAGATCGGCGCAAACTTTGACCCCAGTCATCTGTTCTGGCAGGGGATCGACCCCTTGGCCGCCATTCGCGACCTGGGCGGCGAGGCCATCTTCCACGTCCATGCCAAGGACACCAAGATCGATCCCTTTAACGCCCCTATCGACGGCACGTTGGATTATAAGACCTATGGCGATCCGCTGAACCGTACCTGGGTCTTCCGCAGCATCGGCTACGGCCACGATGAGCTGTTCTGGAAGGATTTTGTTTCTCAGCTTCGCTTGGTGGGCTATGATTATGTTTTGTCCATCGAGCACGAGGACATTCTCATGAGCCAGAACGAGGGCCTGGTCAAGGCCTGCGATATCCTGAAGCGTGCCATCACCTTTGAGGATCGCGCCACCGGCCAGCATTGGGTTTGATTTAGAAAAGAAACTAAAGACGGACGTGCTACGGTTTTCCGCAGCACGTCCGTTTTTAGATACTGGATACTGGATTTCTAGATGGTGGTGGCGCTGTCGGGCAGCGCATTATAAAAGAAGAACAGGGGTGGCAGTTTGCTAAATTGGAATTTGGCGGCGAGGCGTCGCGGCCACTCGTGAAGCGGCTTGATACGGAAAGTTAGTTTCCGACCCGACCGTTGGCAGGGTGGTAAATTGGAATTTAGCGGTTACTTGTTCACTTTCCAACTGTCATTACTGAACAAAAAGCAAAGCAAGCTTTGCTTTCTTTGTGAAGAATCTCGTCCTTTGCCCTTTTGCTCTGGAATTAAGGTCGAGATTCTTCGTCACTGCGTTCCTTAGAATGACAGAGAAGGGGGCTGTTCGGTAAATTGGAATTTAGCAGGTAAGTTGTTAGTCGTGAGTAGTTAGTTGTTAGAAAGGGGAAAAGGCCTCTCCTTGTCATTACTGAACAAAAAGCAAAGCAAGCTTTGCTTTCTTTGTGAAGAATCTCGTCCTTTACCCTTTTGCTCTGGAATTAAGGACGAGATCCTTCGTCACTTCGTTCCTCAGAATGACAAAAGAAGAGGGCTTGCTCTTCTCTAACGACTAACAACTAACAGCTAACAACTAGTCCGCTAAACTACAATTTAGCACTCTGCAACTTATTGTGTCGTTCTTGCCCTTTATAATTTCTCATTGCGCATTCCTCCTTGTGCGCCGACTAATAGCTGTCCGCGTTCACAAGGGGCTTTCCGCAAATTTGTTTTCCATGAGTATTTTCTCTTTTTTCTGCCAGAATAAGGGAAAAGGAGGGAAAGCAATGGAATCCATTTGGAGCAAAACCACGGAATTGCCGGAGCGCGGTTCCCTGCCAGGAGATATCACGGTGGATACGGCCGTGATCGGCGGCGGTATGGCCGGTGTGCTTACCGCGTATCAGCTTCGTAAAAGGGGAATTGAAGCGGTGGTGCTGGAGGCGAAAAGAGTGGGAAGCGGACAGACGAAAAACACAACGGCAAAAATCACTTCTCAGCATGGCCTGATCTATCACCAGCTTTTGCGGCGTTTCGGGGAGGAACGCGCCCAGGAATACGCCCGGGCCAGCGAAGAGGCAATTACGGAATATGGAGCGCTTACGAAGGCGCTGAAGATCGATTGCCAGTTTCAGCCTGAACCGGCTTACCTGTATACCACTCAGCGCAAGGAGGCTCTGCGGGAAGAATGCTCCGCCGCCCGAAGGCTGGGAATAGATGCGGAGCTCTGTGAGATCGAAGGACTTCCCATCTCCCATGCGCAGGGGCTGCGGTTTCCTTCCCAGGCACAGTTTCACCCGCTGCGATTTTTAGGGGCGATCTCACAGAGAATTCCGGTTTTTGAAAATACGCCGGTGAGAAGGGTGGAGGGCAGAAAGGTGCGAACAGATCACGGCACCGTTTTCGCCAGGCATATTGTATTTGCCACTCATTTTCCTTTCCGCAATTTTCCCGGCTTCTATTTTGCCCGCATGCATCAGGAGCGCAGCTATGTGCTGTCTCTGGAGGGTGCGCAAGAGCTTTCCGGCATGTATTACGGAATCGATCCCGGCGGCCTTTCCTTTCGAAGCGTTGAAAACAAGGTGCTTTTAGGCGGCGGAGCTCACAGAACCGGAAAAAGCCCGGAGCTTTCCGCTTATGGGTCTCTGCGGCGGGAAGCGGAAAGCTTCTGGCCCGGCTGCCGGGTCGTTTCCGCCTGGTCTGCCCAGGATTGCGTGACGCTGGACGGCGTGCCCTATATCGGCGGCTTTTCCCTGACCCGCCCGGACTGGTATGTGGCAACGGGCTTTGGAAAATGGGGAATGACGGGCTCCATGGTGGCTGCCCGGCAGATCAGCCGGGAGATTGCGGAAGAAAGAAAAAGGGAAAAAAGCATCTTTTCTCCCCGCAGGTTTCTTCCCGCGGCGGCTTTGCCCAATTTGGGGAAGGATCTGCTGGAAAGCGGAAAGGGACTTTTGAAGGAGATCCTTTACCTTCCCGGAAAGGAATTTGACTGGCTCCCGCCAGGGCAGGGTGCGATCATTCGGCATTGCGGAAAAAAACGGGGCGCTTATCGGGACGAATCGGGAAAGATCTATCTGATTTCCGTGCGCTGCCCGCACCTCGGCTGTCAACTGGAATGGAACGGCGATGAAAAAAGCTGGGACTGCCCCTGCCACGGCTCCCGGTTCGATATCCATGGAAATTTGATCGATAACCCGGCGCAGACCGGGCTAAAGCACCGGGAAGAGATTCTGGAAGGCAAACTGTGAATTTGTTTCTAAAAAGCGGAAGCCGATGAAAAAAGAAAGCTGCCCCGGGCTCCGGCTGTTGTACCGGATCTGCGGCAGCTTTGCATTTTTGAAAAAGGGGGGGGAGGCGGGAATTGATCTCCTGCCGGAAAAGCGGTTTCCCGGTTATCCCTTATAACCAAAATTCGGAATCTTCGTCCAGCGTCCGCGCAGATAGTGGGCGCAAAGCTTTGGCTTGCGGTCACGGGTGAAAATGCCTTTCTTGTTGCCCTGTACACGCATAATGCCCTGGCTGGTGGCAAAATCCGCAAAATTCCAAACCTGCTCGCCTACAAAATTTTCCAGCCGGTCTACTACCTCATGGTTCATTTTGTAATATTCTACCTGGTACTCCTCCGTGAACATGACAGGAGTGGTATCGTGGAGGCCGCACACGGTGTCGGCTCCGTACTCGGTAAACAGGAAGGGCTTGCCCACATTGTTCCAGAAAGCCAATTCCTGCTCCATCAAGGCTTTGGCGGAATCCAGATCTCCTCCCGCAATATACCAGCCGTAATAGCGGTTTAGGCAGATCACATCACTGAGGCGGAGGGTGCAGTCTTCCTTGAAATTCTCCATTTGCATCGAAACGATGGTACAGGGCCGGTGCTGCGGGTCGGCGGAATGAGCAAGGTCAAAAAGGGGCTTAAAATATTCATACGCCCCCGGCGCCCCGGAATCCGATTCGTTGGCAAGGCTCCACATGACGACACAGGCATGGTTTTTGTCCCGGGCGATCATATCCCGCACGACCTCCTTATGGTGAGGCAGGGTGCGGATGCCCCCGGCCTCTACAGGATCAAAGGTACCCACGCGTTTCCCGTTCTTAAAATTGGCGCCGCCTCCGAAATTCAAGTGGACGCCTACCGCCGGGGTTTCATCAATTACCACAATTCCTTCCCGGTCGCATAGGCGCATCATCTCCTCGCTGTAAGGATAATGGCTGGTGCGGAAGGAATTGGCGCCCTGCCATTTCATCAGGCTGATATCCTTCACATTCATGGGAACATTCAAGCCGCGCCCTGCCGGAAAGGTGTCCTCGTGCTTTCCATAGCCCTTGAAATAGAAGGGCTGGCCATTGATGAGAAATTTCCCTCCCTGCACCTCTACTGAGCGAATGCCATAGGGAAGGGTGTAGTGATCTTCTCCGAAAAACACATGCACTTCGTACAGGTAAGCGTGAAGCGGCTGCCATAAATGCACCTGATCGACTTGTAAAACGCCCTCTTTTTCCGTCGATTCTGCCACCTTCTTCCCGTTTTCCTCCCAAAGCTCTATTCGAACAGCGCCCTCGCCTACGGCATCCACGGCATATTCCACAAAAGCCGAATTCCCTTCTACCCGGGAGCTCAGGGACAAATCGCGAATATAGGAAAGCGGGGTGGTATAAAGCTTTACCGGGCGGGTAATGCCGCAGTAATTGAAAAAATCAAAGTTGGGCAGGTTCCGGGGCTTGGCGTTCTCGCTGGCTTTTCCCATCATGCCCACGCCGTTTTCACCGCCTACCGGCAGGGTGGAGTGATCGATGCGGTTATCTACCGCAATGGTCAACAGGTTTTCCCCTTCCTGCAAAAACGAATTGATTTCCGCCTCGAACGGCAAAAAGCCGCCTTTATGCTCGCATACCAGCCGGCCATTAAGATAAACCTTTCCGATATGGGTCACCGCCGCCATACGCAGCACGAGACGCTGGTTCCGCAGAAAAGAGGGTACGGAGAAGCGGCGCTGGTAAAACGCCCAGCCGTAATGCTCCTTATGTGTTTCGCCTTCCTTCAGGTCGTTATAGGAAGCGGGTACGGCCATGGCGGTGGAATTCGGCAGCGGCCGCTCAAACCATTTTTTCGAAAAAGCGTGTCCGTTATCCAGCTGAAATTCCCACACGCCGCTTAAATCCATTACCGCCCGTGAGGATGTTTGAACCGGATAGAGCATGAAAACATCTCCTCTGCAAATTGTTAAGTCCATTATATAAAATGGTCCCGGAATTGTCCAGCGCTCCACAGAGGGAAAAAGGCTATACGGAGAAACGATCCCCGGTTTTTGATAGAAAAAAGCGAAGCACCCCGCCGGGCCCTTCGCTTTTGGTGCCGCTAACCGGGACGTCGCAGGTTCGACCCCGGTTTTTGATAGAAAAAAGCGAAGCACCCTGCTGGGCCCTTCGCTTTTGGTGCCGCTAACCGGGGTCGAACCGGTACGGTGTTGCCACCGAGGGATTTTAAGTCCCTTGCGTCTGCCAGTTCCGCCATAGCGGCATTTTGATAACTTTTTTATCTTATCATATTGAGCTGTCAAAATCAAGCAATGAATCGGAAAAAAAGACATGAAAATTTTTCGTAAGCCGTTTACTTTTGCCTGGAAAATATAGTATACTGATTCTAAGATTGGGGAGACCCGAAATATTTTTGAAGGAGCTAACGTTATGTATTATCTCGGAATCGACCTGGGCGGCACCAATATCGCCGTTGGTATTGTCGATGAAAACAATCAGATCATTGCCCGCGCTTCCGCAAAAACTCAGCCGGAAACCGCTGAGCAGGTAGCGGATACCATGGCGGAAACCGCCAAGGCCGCGCTGAAAAGCGCTGGTCTGACCCTGAACGATGTACCCTGGATTGGCGTGGGTTCTCCTGGTACGGTAAACCGGGCCACCGGTATCATTGAATTTGCCAACAACCTGCCCTTCCGCAATACTCCCATGGTACAGATGCTTTCTGACCGTCTGGAGGGGAAAAAGGTCATTATGGAAAACGATGCCAACGCGGCTGCGTATGGCGAATATATGGCGGGCGCTTTGAAGGGCGCCAACGATGCTATCGCCATTACCCTGGGTACCGGCGTTGGCGGCGGCGTCATTATCAATGGGAAAATTTATTCCGGCAGCAACTTTGCCGGTGCGGAGCTGGGCCATACAGTGATCGTGGTAGATGGCCGCCCCTGCACCTGCGGGCGTCATGGCTGCTGGGAGACCTACGCGGCGGCTACCGGCCTGATCAAGACCACCAAGGAATATATGGCGGACGCCCCAAAGGATTCCCCGCTGTGGACTCTTGTAGAGGGGGATATTGACAGGGTAAACGGCCGCACTGCCTTTGACGCCATGCGCAAGGGGGATCCTATTGCCCAGAAGATCGTGGACGAATACATTCATTACTTGAGTGAAGGCATTGTAAATATGATTAATATTTTCCAGCCTGATATTCTCTGCATCGGCGGCGGTATTTCCAATGAGAGAGAGACTCTGCTGGCCCCTGTTCGCGCCTTTGTCGAAAAGCAGCAGTACGCCATGAATTCCGCAAAAAAGACTGTTGTTTGCCGCGCTGAGCTGGGCAATGACGCCGGTATTATCGGTGCGGCCCTGCTGGGCATGGAGGCATAAAGAATGTCAATACAGACGGAACGCTTCGGCAGGCTGCTTGATGGACGGGAAGCACAGTTATTTACTTTGAAAAACAGCAGCGGCATGACTTTGAAGGTCACAAATTACGGCTGCCGTATTGTGAGCCTGCTGGTAAAGGATAGAAACGGCGCACTTGGCGATGTGGTGCTGGGACACCGCGCCTTGGAAGAATATTTCGGCGCCAATTATCAGGGAACCTTTGTAGGGCGCTACGCCAACCGCATCGGCGGCGCGAAATTTTCTCTAAACGGAATGACCTATGCTCTTTCTCAGAACGATGGGAACAATACCCTTCACGGCGGCCCCGGCGGCTACCATCAGGTTTTGTGGAACGCGGAGCTCCGGGAAGGAGAAGAACCAGCCATCGTATTTACGCATACCAGTCCCGATGGGGACGAAGGCTATCCCGGAGAGCTGCGTATGACGGTTACTTATACTTTGACAAAGGAAAATGAGCTGGTTTTAGAATATACCGGTCTTTCCGACCAGGAAACGCCCTTTAATCCCACCAACCATTCCTTTTTCAATTTGTCCGGTGATCCGCAAAAGGAGATTTTCGGCACAAGCCTTACCCTGTACGCGTCCGCCGTTACCCAGGTATCGGACGAGCTGATCCCCACCGGCACGCTGCTGCCGGTAGCGGGCGGGCCCCTGGATTTTACGAAGGGGAAGGAACTGGGAAAGGATATGTTTGCGGACGATCACCTGATCCGGCTTTGCGGCGGTTTCGACCACAATTTCTGTGTGGACGGGGAAAGCCTCCGTAAGCACGGTGAGGCGTATGAGCCGGAAAGCGGCCGGGTGATGGAGGTCTTTTCCGATCTGCCCGGCGTGCAGCTTTACACCTTTAACAAGGTGGAGGGCCTTACCGGAAAGGACGGAAAGCCCATGAAGCCCCATACGGCCTTCTGTTTGGAAACTCAGTTTTATCCGGATTCCGTGAATCACCCGGAATTTCCCTTCCGCTATTTGCAGCCGGGAGTTCCGTTTACCACCAAAACGATTTACCGTTTTTCGGTAAAGTGAAAAAACAAGAGGGAGCCTGCAAGCCTTGCGGACTCCCTTTTCTTTGGAAAGAGGAAGGAGAAGCCATATGAAATGGGAAAAATCCTGCGGAGCGGTAGTGTTTCGGAAGGCGGGAGATACTTTGGAGGTCCTTTTGATCCGGCACAAAAACGGGGGACACTGGGCCTTCCCAAAAGGTCATGTGGAGCACGAGGAAACGGAAGTGGAAACGGCGCGGCGAGAGATTTGGGAAGAAACCGGGCTCAAGGTAGAGCCAGATACCGGCTTTCGGGAAACAGTGACCTTTTCTCCCAAGCCCAATGTGATGAAGGACGTGGTTTATTTCGCCGCGGAGGCCGAGCCGGAAGCTTCTTTGAAGGTTCAGGAGGAAGAGCTTTTGGATATCCGCTGGGAACAGCCGGAGGAGGCTTTACAGCTTGTTACTTATGAAAACGACAAAAGGGTTCTCCGCGCCTTTTTGGAATACCGGAATAAGTGCTAGAGTCTGTTTGGATTTTCCAAAAAAAGCTTGCAAAAATTTGAAAGGTCTGCTATGATTTTTTTATAAAGGGAGTAGCCTGCGCGAATACGCGTTTCCAAAATCGTCAATACGGTCTGAAAGGATCCGGTTTTGTGAATGAAATGGCGAGACTTTACCGGGATAGGTAAAGTCTCACCATTTTGCGTTTCAGGGAAAAATCGGGAAATACTATGGGGCAAAGCTCTCTTTAAGGATCGATCTTGAAAGAATCCATAGGACAAGCCTGCGAAAAGCAGAAAAGGAGAGTGGGTAGAATGGCTGAAATTATCAGCGCTATACTAACCTTGCTGTCAGGGATCGGTGTTTTTTTGATCGCCTGTAATATGATGAGCTCTAATTTGGAGGCTGTGGGCAGCGAACGGCTGAGAAAGCTGTTTTCCAAGGTGTCCGGCAGCCGAATGCTGGGAGTAGGGATCGGAACGGTAGGAACGGCGGCGATCCAAAGCTCCGGCGCTACTACCGTGATGGTGATCGGTTTTGTCAATGCCGGGATCATGACGCTTGCGCAAGCCGCTACAGTGATTTATGGGGCAAATATCGGTACAACCATCACAGGCCAGATCGTGGCGCTGGGGGTATTTGGTTCCAATACAGTTTCCGCTACTGTCGTCTTTTCCGCCATGGCAGGAGTGGGCGCTTTTCTTTCCACTTTTTCCAAGAAAGATACCGTGAAAACGCTGGGCGGTATCATTGCCGGATTTGGCATGCTGTTTGTTGGCCTTTCCATGATGAGCGGTTCCATGGAACGCTTTGCGCAGCTTGATTCGGTCAAGCAGTTCCTTGCCGGGATCGATAACGCCATTTTACTGGTTTTCGTGGGAGCGGTGCTCACCGCCATCATTCAAAGCTCGTCTGTTATGACCTCAGTGGCGATCGTAATGGTGGTAACGGGCCTGATCACGCTGGATCAGGGTATTTTTCTCACCATGGGCTCCAATATCGGTTCCTGTGTTGTGGCGATCCTGGCCGGCATGACCAGCGGAAAGAATGCCAAGCGCACAGCGCTGATCCACCTCGTTTTTAATGTCAGCGGCGTGCTGGTTTTCCTGCTGGTCAGCTTCCTTTTACCTGCGGTCACAGGCGGAGAGATCACCGTGGGAACACTTTTTGAAAAAGCCTTTCCACGGGCTCCGCAAACACAGCTTGCCATGTTCCATACGGTATTTAACCTGATCACGGTTTTGCTCATTTTGCCGCTTACTGACCGGCTGGTGGCCCTGGTCACAAAGCTGCTACCCGATCAAGGGGAACAGGAGGCCGCCGGGGTTCACGAGCCGCATCTTTACTACATCGATGAAAAGATGCTTTCCGCTCCCGCCATTGCCGTGGCGCAATTTAAAAACGAGGTTGTCAACATGGCGGATATTGCCATGCGTAATTTTTCTCTGGCTCTGACGATCATCTGTACCCTGGACTTTTCGGAGATTTCCTTATTCCGTAAAAATGAGGAAGAGTTAAATTACCTGAACAAAGAGCTGGTGCGCTTTTTGGTAAGGCTTTCAGATGAAAAGCTGAGCGCCAGGGATCACGCCTATGTTTCCAGAGCGTTCCACTCGGTATCGGACCTGGAGCGTGTGGGCGACTATGCGGAAAATATTGTGGAGTATGCGGAAAGCCTGAAAACACTTCACGAGGCTTTTTCCGAAAAGGCGATCCGGGAGATCAGAATATTGAAGGAAGAGATCGAAGCGTTGTTTCAGCATGTGATGCGAGCCTATGTGGAGGAAGATCTCGGAGAACTGAATCTTGCTGATAAAATTGAAGACCGGGTAGACGATATGACGAATGAAATGGCGCAAAATCATATTCGCCGTCTCAATGAAAGAGTATGCACTCCGGCGGTGGGAGCCCAGTATCTTTCCCTTGCCTCCAATGCGGAGCGGGTGGCGGATCATTTTATCAATATCGCCAATACGATTCGGGAAACGGAGTAGAATATTTTTGAAAATACCGTTTTTGAGCAGAGAGTTTTTCACTCTCTGCTTTTTGTTATTCCGGCTTTTCTTCCGTGTTCTATTTCCCTGCTTGTCTCCATAAATATAAGTGTTCGGAAAAGCAAAGGAGTGAGAAAATGAATACCTTTTGCTATGATAAGCTGGCGTGTCAGATCCCCATATATCATGAATTGCTTTTGGGAGTCCCGCGGGAAATCAAGGGGCAGGCCTTTGATATTCACTTGAAGGCGGAACAGCCTGTGTCCGTCTGCGGAAAGGAAGGCGTATTCTTTCTGCGCCGGTCCGGCGGGGTGACCCGCGCCTTAACGGAGGGCTTGACCTGTGTTTCCCGGGAAGAAATGCAAAAAATCTTTACCGGTATTTGTTCTCAGTCTGTGTTCAGCCACGAGCGGGAGCTCCAGCAAGGTTATGTCCTTACGGCAGAGTCATGCAGAGTAGGGGTATGCGGTACGGCAGTGCTGGAAAACGGAAGGGTCAAAAGCGTGCGTGATGTATCGTCCTTGGTATTTCGTATTTCCAGGGAAATTCCGGGTTGTGGGGACAGGCTGTTTTTGGAGGGAGCGGCGCTTTCCCGGGGGCTTTTGATCACCGGAGAGCCCTCCAGCGGAAAAACCACGCTTCTGCGGGATATTGTGCATTCTCTTTCTGTGGGAAAATTTCAGCAGGCCAGGCGGGTGGCTGTTGTGGACGAGCGTGGAGAGATCGGGGGAGGTTTTGATCTGGGCCCTTGTGCCGATGTGCTGAAAGGATATCCAAAAGCGGAAGCCTTTGATGTGGCAATTCGCATGCTTTCTCCGGAATTCATCGTGTGTGATGAGCTTTCCTCAAACGACCTGGAGGCGGTGCGGCAGTCCATCTTTGCCGGAGTACCGCTGATCGCCTCTGTGCATACTGGGAAAGAGGATAAAAGCAGCAGGCCTTTATATAAAAGTCTGCTGGAAACCGGAGCATTCGGAACAACAGCGTATTTGTCCGGGCGTTCTCAGCCGGGGGAGATCGAGCTTGTAGAAACGGAGTCATCAGAGAGCGCCTCTCACGCAGTTCGGTTTTTCGCTTGAAGAAAGCACCTTTTTGGGGAGAGGAAGCAGCTGTAATGAAATTTCTGGGAGCGATTTTGATCTTTCTGAGCGGTACATGTATAGGGCTTCAACAAGCCCGGGAGCTGAAAAAGAGGGAAGAGAGACTGCTTGACCTGAAACGGACGATCCAATGGTTTCGTGCGGAGATACGCTATACCGCCCGCCCCTTAAGCGAGCTGATCTCAGAGAACGAGGATTCCGACTTTTGCTTGCTGGCAGCGGAGGAACCCGACTTTGTTCGGGATCCGAAGGAGGCCTTGCAAAAAGCCGGAGAAAAGCTTTTGAAGGGGTCCGCGGACCTGGAGCTCTATCGCGGTTTTGTAAAAGGGCTGGGCGAAAGCGACTCGCAGAGCCAAATAGAGCACATGGAGCTTTACACAGAGCTTTTAGAAGCTCACTTACGGCAGGCTGAAGAAGCCAGGGAAAAGAAAAGCAGCTTGTACTGCTGCTTGGGAATGTTTGGCGGGATCACGCTTTGCCTTGTGTTGTTATAGGAAGTGTTTTCACTGGCGAAACGCCGAAGGAAAGGAAGGAAACAGGCTTTGGAAGTGGATTTGATTTTCAAAATAGCCGCTATCGGGATCATTGTAGCGGTACTGAATCAGCTGCTGATTCGCTCCGGAAGGGAGGAACAGGCTATGATGACCACCCTGGCCGGGTTGATTGTGGTTTTAATGATGATCATCAATGAAATAGACGCGCTGTTCCAGGCGATCAAGTCTATTTTCCAGCTGTAACTATGAATATTTTTTCTGTTGGGGTCTTTGCCCTGTGTGTTGTTGTGTTTGGGGCGCTGATCAAAAGAAGCAATAAGGAATACGCTTTGCTGGCGGCTGTAGGAGCCTGTGTGCTGATCTTACTCAGCGCTATCGAGCAGCTGGAACCGGCGTTTGCGCAGATCCAGGGAATTTCCGTTGCGGACGGCTTTCCGGGCGATATTTTACCGATCCTGATAAAAACGGCGGGGATTGCCATCGCGGGCCAGCTGGTTTCCCGAATTTGCAAGGACGCGGGGGAATCCGCCTTATCCTATTCAGTGGAGCTTGCCTCAAAAGCCGCGATCCTTGTGGTTTCCCTGCCGCTTTTCACAAGAATTTTTGAATACTTGGAGGAGATCGTCAGGCTGTGAAGCGCCGCGGCGAATCTCGGAGATGAAAAACATATGAAATCAAAAAGTCTTTTGCCACTGCTTTTTGTTTTGATCTGCTTTCTCTTATGGCTCTCACCCGGAGCAGCGGCCCAGGAAATAGATCAGGAAGAGGAGCTTTTAGAAAAAAGCGGGGCAAATGAGATGTATGAAAGCCTGAATGAGGAGACAAGAGAGCTTCTGTCTCACGCTGGTGTTCAGGGCGCCGGGGAAACAGGGGAAGGGGAAGGCTGGTTTGCAGTGCTGTCCGGGCTGCTGCGGGAAAAGCTTTCCGGGCCCCTTAAGGCGTTGGCAGCGCTTTTAGCCGTGATCGTTCTCTGCAGGCTCGCAAACTGCTTTGATTCCGCGGAGATCGGCAGCGCGGCGGGGTTTGCCGGGGCGCTGGCCTGTGCTGTCATCACGGTAACGCCACTTTTAGAGCTGATGGAAAGCGCCAAGCGGGCGATCGAAGGCGCTTCCGTGTTTTTACTGGCTTCCGTTCCCGTTTACGGCGCTTTAATGGCGGCCTCCGGCAGCGCGGCGGCGGGAACTTCTTACAGCTTCCTGACTCTTGCCGCCGGGAATGTGATCCCTGTTCTTTCCATGACGTTGGTATTTCCACTGCTTCATGGGATCCTGGCCTTTTCCCTGATGGCCTCTGTTTCCCAGGTCAAGCTGGATCGGGTGTTGTCCTCGGTCTATGGGTTTTCCAAATGGCTTCTGGTGCTGGCGGTCACTGTTTTTTCCGGCGTCCTTTCTGTACAGACCGCTTTAAACGCTCAGGTGGACGCGGCCTCCAACAAAGCAATGAAGCTGCTTGCCTCTTCTGCGATCCCCATTGTCGGCGGCGCGTTCGGAGATGCGGTGGCAGCGATCCAGAACAGCGTGCATATTGTGAAATCGGGGGTAGGAGCTTTTGGGATTTTGGCGGCCTTGTGCATTTTCGCTCCGGCGGCATTGGAAGCAGGCGCCTGGATCGGCATCTGTTCCATGGGGCAGATCGCCGGAGATCTTTTTGAAATGCCAAAGCTCAGCTCTTTTTTGGGAATGTGCGCTTCTGTGGCCAGAATGATCCTGGCTGTAATCGCTTCTGTCTGTGCTGTATCCGTAGTAAGCGCTGCCATAGTGCTGTTTGTGAAAGGAAGCTTATGAATACGGTTTTGCAAAATGCGGCGGTGATCTGTATCATTCTGGTTGCCACAGAGCTGGCGTCCAGGCTTTGTGAGAAAGACGCTATGGTAAATTTTGTTAAAGCGCTGACAATTCTGGTTCTTCTTACCTCCTTTCTTGCTTCTCTGTTTTCCGTGGAGCTGGATTTTTCCGTATCCGATCGGAAATCGGAAGAAACCCGGGAGGAGCTTTCCGGCTATGTGCAGGAGCAGACGGAGGCGGCCTTTCAGTCAGAAATGAAGACCTATTTGGAGGGGCTCTTTGCCGTAGCGGGCCTGCAGGCGGAAAAAATTGAGGTGATGACAGATATCGGAGAGGATTCCGGCATAGTATTAAGAAAAGTAAGAGTTGTATTTGCTTACGCTTCCGATTCCCAGCGGGCAATAGCGCTGCTGGAAAACACGCTGGGAAAGGATATTGACCTGGAGGTACAAACAGATGGACGTTGAGAAATGGAAGGGAGCGCTACAGAAGCTGTTCTCAAAAGAGCGGGGAATGAAGGGGCTTATCTTTCTTGGGATCTGTGGGATCGCCTTGATCTACCTTTCCACACTGCTTGGCTCCGGCAAGGAAAAACAGTCTGCCGCGGGAAGCGAAACAGCGGCCTGTACAGCGGCTGAATATGAAAAAAATCTGGAGCGGGAGATCGTGCGGATCGTTGGGGCCATCACAGGGGAAACTGATCCAGCCGTTATGGTAACGCTGAAAAGCGGCAGCAGATACGTGTACGCCATGGAAGAAAAAGGCGCTTCCCGGCAGGAAGCGGAAGGAGAAAGCAGCGCGGAAAGAGAAACCGCCTATGTCATTCTGAAAAACGCGGAGGGCGCTCAGCAGGCCTTGCCTGTTACAGAAATACAGCCAAAAATAAAAGGGGTGGTGATCGTGAGCAGATATGCCGGTGATCCGGAGATCCGAGAAAAGCTGACAGAAGCGGTGAAAACAGCTTTGGATATCTCTTCGGCCAGGATCTGTGTGACCGGCAGCGGATAGAGCTTTCTAAAAACGATGTGAGCAATTCTGTTACCACAAAATTTTGCGGAGGTTTTTACAATGAAGAAATTCGGAAAAAAACAACTGGTTCTGGCATCCATGGTTCTGGCCTTAGGGGCGGCTGTTTACTTAAACTGGCAGTTTGCGGGGGTCAATAAGCTTCCGGTGGGAGACACCTCCAGCACGGTCAGTCAGCTGGGGGCCGCTCAGCTTGTCAACAATACCTATGTGGAAACTGTGTCCGATGATCTGCAGCAGCGTCTTTCTTCCGGCTCTGCCTCTACCACATTTTCAGAGGCACGGCTGAATCGTCAGAATTCCAGAGACGAGGCCATGGAGATGCTGGATGAGGTGCTGGAAAGCGTGGAAGCGGACAGCGACGCGAAAAAGGAGGCGGTAGAGCAGGCTTCCGCCATTGCCCAGAACATTCTGAAGGAGACCAATGTGGAAAATCTCCTGCAGGCAAAAGGTTATCAGGAAACGGTAGCCTATTTCAGCGGCGAAGAGTGCAGCGTTGTAGTGGGAGGAGAGATCAAAGCGGAAGATACGCTGATCATTCAGGAGGTCGTAATGGATCAGACCGGGCTGAGTGCCGATAAGATCACGATCGTTCCCGCAAAATAAGAAGCGTGTTTTGCAGTCGCAAAATTTAGAATGATTGGAATATTCTCTGAAAATTTCCATTTTCTCTTGCGAAAGCAAAGCGGAATAGTATATAATAGCTTCATCTATATCGGCTGTGTCAAACAGCCGGTGGTGAAGCTTGAAAACTGCAAGATCCGTTTTGCCCTGTGCAGGCTCACCAGATACTGGTGGGCCTTTTTTGTTTTAGAAAAGGAGATCGCTTCATGAAAAGAAAAGAAGCCAGAGAACAAGCGTTCTGCATTTTGTTTGAGCAGGCGATGAATGGAGAAAGCGTCGATGAAATTCTCCAGGCCGCTTCCGAAGCCAGGGATTTTATCCCCAGCTCCTTTGCGGAGGCGGAGGTGTTCGGCGTAGAGGAAAACCTGGAAAAAATTGATGGGATCATCAGTACGAATATCCGCGGCTGGAATATTCGGCGTATCTCCAAGGTGACGCTCAGTCTGCTGCGCCTGGCGGTATATGAAATTTTGTTCGATCCTTCCATTCCTGAAGGCGTTTCCGTAAACGAGGCGGTGGAGCTTGCCAAAAAGTACGGCGGCAAAGACGACGCCCCTTACATCAACGGCGTGCTGGCTTCTGTGATCAAGGCTTTCCCGGCGGAAAAAGGAGAGGGCTGAGTATGGCTTCTTCCGCACTTACCGTTTCCCAGGTCAATTTCTTTTTGAAATCCCTGCTGGAAAGTGATCATAGGTTACAGGATATTCTGGTGATCGGTGAGATCTCCAATTTTACCGATCACTATCGCTCCGGCCATCTTTACTTTTCTCTGAAGGATGAAAGATCTGTGCTGAAGGCGGTGATGTTCTCCGGTTCTGCCAGGAGGCTGAAATTCCGGCCTGCCGATGGAATGAAGGTCATTGTGCGGGGGCGGGTGTCTGTCTATGAGCCCTCCGGGCAGTACCAGCTTTACGCGGAGGATATGCAGCCGGACGGCGTTGGGGCTCTGAGCATTGCTTTTGAGCAGCTGAAGACCCGCCTGGAGCAGGAGGGTCTGTTCGACGTCGGGCATAAAAGGCCGCTTCCCCGATATCCCCGCCGGATTGGTGTGATCACCTCTCCTACCGGAGCGGCGATCCGGGATATGCTGCAGATCACCGCCCGGCGCTGGCCGGTGGCGGAGATCGTTGCGGCGCCGGTGCTGGTACAGGGAGAGGGTGCGCCCTCTCAACTGATCGCGGCAGTGGAGGAAATGAACCGAAAAAAAGCCTGCGATGTGATCCTTCTGGGACGGGGCGGCGGCTCTCTGGAGGATCTGTGGGCCTTTAACGATGAGGGACTGGCCCGGGCGGTATACGCCTCTGAGATCCCTGTGGTCTCGGCGGTAGGGCACGAGACGGATTTTACGATCTGCGATTTTGTCGCGGATCTGCGGGCTCCCACTCCCAGCGCGGCGGCGGAGCTTGCCACACCGGAGCTGCGGGAAGAGCTGCGGCGCTGCGAGGCGTTTTCCGGGTATTTTCACGAAGAGGCGGCAAAGCTGATCGAATATCTGCGGCAGCACATGGATCTTCTGCTCCAGGATTCTCCTCTGGGAAGCCCAGAACAGCTGCTGATCCCCCGAAAGGAGCAGCTGGGAAGCTTGTTTGGACGGGTAATAGGCGGCTTTTGTGAAAGAATAGAACAGGATCGGCAAAAGCTTTCTCTGCTGGCGGGAGAGCTGGACGCCTTAAGTCCGCTGAAGGTATTGAGCAGGGGCTATTCCGTGGCGGAGGATCAAAAGGGAAGAGTGCTCCGCAGCGCGGCGGAGCTGGTTCCGGGAGAAGAATTTTCTCTGCGGCTTTCCGATGGAAAAATAGAGGCCAAGGTGCTGAAAAGCGTGGAAGAGCAGGAAGTGAAACAGAGAGGATGATCGAGCGATGGCTGAAAAATTCAATTTTGAAAAGGCAATGGCACGGCTTCAGGAGATCGTGACCAAGCTGGAAAGCGGAGAAGAGGCCCTGGAAAGCTCCATGAAGCTGTTTGAAGAGGGTGCTGAGCTTTCCGCTCTTTGCTACAAAACGCTGGAGCAGGCGGAGCAGAAGGTCACAGAGCTTACAAAGCTGCAGGAGGAGCCGGAGCATGAGGAATGATCGACTGGCGGCATATCAGGAAATGATCGAGGCCGCGCTGGAGGGGTACCTGCCCCTGCCGGAGGCCGCTGATCTGACGGCTCCGGTGAAGGAAGCCATGCGGTACAGCCTGCTCTGCGGCGGGAAGCGGATCCGACCGGTGCTGACGTTAGCTTTCTGCGAGCTCTGCGGCGGAAGCCTAAAAGAGGCCTTGCCCTTTGCCTGCGCGGTGGAAATGGTGCATACCTATTCCTTGATCCACGATGATATGCCCTGCATGGACGATGACGATATGCGCCGGGGAAAACCGGCTAACCACAAGGTGTTCGGCGAGGATATCGCCCTGCTTGCTGGAGACGGCCTGCTGACAAAGGCCTTTGAAACGGCGCTTTCCGCGGAGCAAAAGGAGCCCGCGGCCAAGGCCGCTTTGGTTTTGGCCAAATATGCCGGAGAAGCGGGCATGGTAGGCGGCCAGTGTATCGATCTGAAATCAGAGGGACAAGCCGCCGGGCTGGAGCTGCTGCTTGCCATGGATACGGGAAAGACTGCCGCCTTGATCGAAGCCGCCTGCCGCATGGGTTGTATCGCCGCGGAGGGCGGCGAGCAGGAGCAGGAAGCCGCCGGGCGGTATGCGCTGGGCCTCGGCGTGGCTTTTCAGATCCGGGACGATATTCTGGACCTGCTGGGCGACCCGCAGAAGCTGGGGAAAAATACAGGAATGGACGCGGCGCGTGAGAAACAAAACTATGTTTCTCTTTTGGGCGCTGAAAAAGCACAGCAGCTTGTACAGGAATACACGAAGCAGGCAGTCGACGCATTGGAAGCTTTTTCGGGAGATACCACGTTCCTTCGGGAACTGGTGGAAAGCCTGGAAAACAGGGAAGCCTGATGCGAGTGCTGCGGTTTGAGATCCCGCCTGCCTGTGAGGGAATGACGGTGCGGGATTTTGCCCGAAAGCAGGCGGGCCTTTCCGCCAGATTTCTGACAAAGCAGAAGCAGCTTCCCAGCGGGATCTTAAAAAACGGGTTTCCCTGCCGCACGGTAGACAGGCTTTCCACCGGAGATGTTTTGTCCTTCCCGCTTCCAGAGGAAGTACCCGAATATTTGGAGGTTTCCACTTCTCTTACCGTTCTGTGGGAAACGGAGGATTATCTGGCTGTGGAAAAGCCGCCGGATATGCCTGTGCACCCTTCTCCGGGCCATAACAGGGACAGCCTTTTAAACGCGGTTGCTTATTACTACAGGCAAACGGGACAGCAGCATTTGTTCCGGCCGCTGTATCGGCTGGATAAGGATACCAGCGGAGTCCTTGTGATCGGTAAGCACCGTGCGGCGGTTTCCACTGCTGTGATCGAAAAAAGATATTTTGCGGTATGCGAAGGGGAGCTTTCGGGCTCCGGCACGATCGACCTGCCCATCGGCCTGCGGGAAGGCAGTAAGATCGTTCGGGCCTGCGGCTTCGGCGAGAAGGCTGTTACTCACTGGAAAGCCATTGCCTGTGAGGAAGGACACACTCTGCTTTCTCTGCGTCTGGAAACAGGGCGCACCCACCAGATCCGGGCCCACATGGCCCATTTTGGGCACCCTCTTGCCGGGGACGACCTGTACGGCGGCAGCCGGGAGCGGATCGGGCGGCAGGCGCTGCACTGCGGCTTGGTTTCTGTTTTCAGCAAAGCTCTGGCTGTAAAAGCAGAGATTACCTCAGAGCTTCCGGCAGATTTTTGCACCGCCTTTCCCTGGCTTTTCAGGCTTCGGGAAATTGAGCAAGAGAAAACTTTGTAAAGAAAAGAGGACATTTTCATGCCGGCGTGTTTGACTCATCATCAATTTGCCAAGGTTGTACTGGAGGCTCTTCCCGAAAAGAGCGTGCCGGACTTGTGCGCTTACTATTGGGGAGCCCAAGGGCCTGATTTCCTTTTCTGCCACCGGTACTTTCCCTGGATGAAGGGAAAATCTTTAAAAGCATATGGCAATAAGCTCCATGAAACGCCTCCCTCAAAGACCCTTACCGCCATGCGGGATTTTTTGAAGCGCTGTCGGGAGCCCGGCTACCGCTCCTATGTTTTCGGCTTTCTCTGCCACTATTCTCTGGATTCTACCGCGCACCCCTATATCAACTTTCTGGCGGAACGGCTGCTGGAGGAGAGGCCCTATGAAACGCACACCACCCTTCATGGAGAGATCGAAGCGGCCTTGGACGCCATTGTTCTGCGCAGTGAAACAGGAAAGCTTCCCTCTGAGGCGCCCCTGGGAAAAATGTTCCCCAAAAACGAAGCGGTACAGCGGCGAATCGCCAGGCTGTACCGGGACGTTCTGTTTCAGGTCTATGGGGTTGATATCCGGGAAGAAGAACTGCTGCGGGCTACCAAAGACGCCCATTTTGTGTTTTCCTGTCTGACAGATAGGACAGGCTTAAAGAAGAAGGCCTTTGAGCTCTTGGAAAGCGGGAAACCCCATTATGTGGCCTCCCATATCGTGCCGCTGGTGGAACGGGACGATATCGATTACGCGAATCTCCAAAAGGAAAAATGGCAGGGCAGAGAAGAAGCTTCTCAGCAGAGCTTTTTTGAATTGATGACGGAAGCGAAAGCACTGGCACAACGCCTGATCACAAACTTTGACCAGGGAGATTTTGCCGAGCTGACACAGGAAAAGCCCTTTGGATAAGGGGCGGATGCGTATTTTAGATGCTGGATACTGGATAGTGGTGGTGCCTTCATCGCAATAAAAAAGGCAAGAACGCTCTTTCTAAACAACTAATCACTAACGAGTAAAAAGAAAAAGAGCCTTGCGGCTCTCTTTTCTCTACAGGTTTTCTTTTAGACGGCACGGGTCACTTTGCCGGAACGCAAGCAACGGGTGCAGGCGTATACACGCTTCGGAGTACCGTCAACAACAGCCTTGACACGCTTAATATTCGGCTTCCAGGTCCTGTTGGAACGTCTGTGAGAGTGGGATACTCTGATGCCGAAGGAAACGTCCTTGCCGCAGAATTCACATTTTGCCATATCTGCACCTCCTTAAAATCAGGCGATTCTAAATTTACAACATTCTGAATTATAGCAGACCCCCCGATAAAATGCAAGTTTTTTTTGAAAAGAATTGTGTTTTTCTTCGGGATAGTTTATAATCCTAAGTACAGGTAAGGAGGATTGCTATGCTTTTTGGTGTGATCAGGAACGTTATTTCCGGCCAGCATGTGGATCTTTGGGCTGCAGCCGCTCAGGTGCTTTCCATTTTTTTCGTTATTTTCTGTATTCTTCCTCTTCATGAATTTGCCCATGGCTGGGTGGCTAATAAGCTGGGTGATCCCACCGCGAAGCTGGAGGGCAGGCTTACCATGAACCCGCTGGCAAGCGTAGAACCCATGGGCGCCTTGGCTCTGCTTCTTTTCGGCTTTGGCTGGGCTAAGCCGGTGCCGGTGGATCCCCGGTATTTCAAAAAGCCCAAGCGTGATATGGCGATCACCGCCCTGGCTGGGCCGCTTTCTAATCTGTTGGCCGCGCTGGTGGGGGCTCTTGTTGTAGTCGCAATGCAAGCGTTTGCCCCTTATAACAATGTGACGATGTTTTTCTTTAATTTGTTTTATTACTATGTGATAGTCAATGTTACCTTGGCGGTGTTCAATTTGATCCCGGTTCCGCCTTTGGACGGTTCCCGAATCATTGCGGCTTTTCTCAGTGATCGGGCTTTGGCATCTTATTACCGTTATCAAAATATTTTTATGATGGTCCTGTTTTTTGCTATGCTCACAGGAGCCTTGTCCGGGCCTCTGTATACAGTGCAAAACTTTTTTGGCAATCTCATTTTCTCCATTGCGCGGTTTCCTTTCCATTTGGCAGGAGTGCTTTAAGCATGGAAAAGCTGCAATATAAGCTGGACGTATTTGAAGGGCCGTTAGATCTGCTGCTGGCTCTCATCGCTAAAAACAAACTCAATATTTACGATATTCCCATTGCGGAGCTTCTGGAGCAGTATTTGGAGCAGATCGACCTGATGCGGGAAGAAAATCTGGATATTGCCAGTGAATTTCTGGAAATGGCGGCCCGCCTGGTGCAGATCAAGGCAGCGTCTCTGCTGCCCCGCCAGGAGGAGGAAGAGGATCCGCGCATGGAGCTGACCGGGCAGCTGCTGGAATACCAGCAGTGTAAAAAAGCCGCAGCGGCCCTTTTGGAGCGGGCTTCCTTCGACGCTGTGATTCGGGAGGCGGAAAAGCTGCCTGCCGATCTTGCGTATAAGCGAATTCACGAACCCAGGGAGATCATGCAGGCGCTGATCTCGGCCTGGGGCAAGGGAAAAAGCCTGCTGCCGCCAAAGCCGGAAAGCTTTTCCGCGTTGGTGACCAGAAAAATCGTTTCAGTGGCTTCCCAGGTGGTATTTGTTCTGCGGCAGCTCTGGAAACGAAAGCGCGTCTCCTTTCAGGCGCTGTTTTCGGAAAAGAAGGATCGTTCCGAGCGCGTGGCCGCGTTTCTGGCGGTTCTGGAGCTGGTAAAAAGCCGCCGGATACGCGTGGAAGGAAATGGAGAAGCCTGTGAAGTCCGGCTTCTGGAAAAGGAGGGGAACCGTTGGAACGAGAGGAATTAATGGGGAAAACCGAGGCGATCCTGTTTGCCGGCGGGGAACCGGTGGCCTTGGAGCGGATCGCCCAGGTGCTGGGCGTGCGCACCTATGCCATTGAGGAGATCATAGACGCTCTGCGGGAAAAGTACAATACGCCCCACAGCGGGGTCCATCTTCTGCGGCTGGAAAACACCGCGCAGTTTTGCACGAATCCTGCCTATATCCAGCCGGTGCGGGACGCCTTGGATCTGAAGCGGAACACGCCGCTGTCTCAGGCCGCCATGGAGGTGTTGGCTGTGGTGGCCTATAACCAGCCGGTGACAAAGGCGTTTGTAGAGCAGGTGCGGGGCGTGGATTGCTCCGGCGTTATCGGCAGCCTGATGCAGAAGGAGCTTTTGGAGGAGCGGGGAAGGCTGGAGCTTCCTGGCAGGCCGCTGTTATATGGCACCACAGAAAATTTTTTGCGCTGTTTTCAGCTTTCTTCTCTGGAGGAGCTTCCTCCTCCGCCTTCCGATCAAAAGGAGCCGGAAGAAAAACAGGAGACGATAGAAGCGTTATTTTGATCCTGCCGAAAGGGGCGGTGTACTGTGCTTGCGCTGAAGATCATAGGCGGCGTGCTGCTTTTTCTGTTGGCGTTAACTTTGTTACCGCTCCGTATGGAGCTGGGGTTTCAAACAGAATTTTCCCTGACGCTCCGTTACCTGTTTCTCTCCTTCCGGCTGCTGCCCGGAAAGGAAAAAGAGCCGGAAGAGGAAAAGCGGGAGGAACAGAAAAAAGAAACGGAAAAGAAATTCGACTTGAAAAAAAGCTTAAAGCGCCAGGGCTTTTTCGGATTTTTGGAAACATTGTTTGAATTGGTAGAGGTGACGGTAAATTCTGTAAAAGGAGTGCTTTCTCATTTGAAGCTCAAAACCTTCGACCTCTATTTGTGCCTGGCGGGTGCGGAGGACGCGGCGGAAGCCGCTATACAGTACGGACAGCTTTCCGGTGCGGTTTACTCTGCCTGCGGGCTTTTGTTCGGGTTGACCGGGTGCAAAAGAAAAGCTGTCAGTGTAGACCTGGATTACGAGGCCGAGGAAAACCGGGTGGATTTTTCTGCAAAGTTTTCCATTTTGCCCCTGTTTCTTCTCAAGGAAGGAATTTCCCTGCTGATACACGGTCTGCCGCCGGTGCGCAAGCTTCTCAGCGGCGGTTCCGTTAAAAAACATAACAGAAAGGTGACCGGCAATGAGTGAGAATAAAGTAAACGATCTGATGGACGTAACACTGGATAAGATCAAGCACATGGTGGATGTGAACACCATCATCGGAGACCCCATCACTACGCCGGACGGCACCACGGTGATCCCGATCTCCCGGGTAAGCTATGGCTTCGCTTCCGGCGGCTCCGACCTTCCTTCCAGGACACAGCCTGCCGCCGGGCTTTTTGCCGGGGGCAGCGGGGCGGGGATCACGATCATTCCCATCGCCTTTCTTGCCGTTTCTCACGGAAATGTACGGGTCATTCAGATCGAGCCGTATATGGGCCCGGTAGACAGGGCCCTGGAGAAGGTTCCTGAAATGGTGGACAAGATCTCCGCTTTGTTCCGAAAGGATAAGCAGGAAGAAGTGCCGGCGGCACAAAAGCCTATTGAGGAAAAGCTTGCGGAAACACCGGCGGCAGAGCTTCCGAAACAGGAAGGCTAACGAATATCAAGCCCCCTCCTTCGCATACTCATGTGCAGAAGGCGGGTGGTACTATGAAAAAGCGATTCCGGCAGGCGGCGGGAACCCTTCTTGCTCTTTTGCTGCTTTTGCCGCTGGGAAAAGCTGAAGCGGAAGAGGCGCAGGCGCCGAAGTCTTTATCTGCCCAGAGCGCTGTGCTGATTTCCGCGGATACGGCGGCGGTGCTCTATGAAAAAAATTCTCAAAATCAACTGTCCATGGCCAGCACCACAAAGATTATGACGGCGCTGCTGACCTTGGAGGAAGCGGAAAGAAGGGGAGATCCCGTCATTGCCATCACCGAGGAAATGGTGGCGGTGGAAGGCTCTTCCATGGGCTTGCAGGCCGGGGACGAGATCACGCTGACAAATTTGGCGGCGGGTATGCTGCTGGCCTCCGGGAACGACGCGGCCAATGCCGCGGCCCTTTCCCTTTCCGGCTCTCAGGAAGAATTTGCCGAAAAAATGAACCGGCGGGCGGAAGCAATCGGCATGAAGAATTCTCATTTTGTCACACCCTCGGGGTTAGATGACGAAGCCCATTTTTCCACTGCCTATGATATGGCATTGCTTGCGAGAGAGGCCCTGAAAAATGAAGCGTTTCGGAAGCTTTGTTCCAGCTCCACTTATCAGGTGACCTTTGTCCAGCCGGAGAAAAAGGTGTCCTATACCAACCATAATAAGCTGCTGCGGTTCTATGAGGGCTGTATCGGGGTAAAAACCGGTTTTACCAAAAAATCCGGCAGATGCCTCGTTTCCGCGGCGGAACGGGACGGCGTTACCTTGATCGCGGTAACGCTGAACGCCCCGGACGATTGGAACGATCACATGGCAATGATGGATTACGGCTTTTCCACCATGAAAAGCGTGTCTTTCGATGGCAGCGGCCTTTCCTTTACGCTTCCCGTGGTAGGCTCGGAACGGCAAGTGGTGCGGGTGCGGGGCGGCAGGGGCGGAAGCGTGTCTCTGCCCGCGAAAGAGGCGGATCAGGTGACCTGCCGTGCGTTTCTTCCCGCTTTTTGTTATGCTCCTTTGCGGGCGGGGGAAGAAGTGGGAAGACTTCAATATTATTTGGGAAATTCGCCGGTATACAGCATTCCTCTTTTTGTGGAGGAAGACGCGGCGGTGCAGGAAAAAAAGCCCGGGTTTTGGGAAAGCTTGTTCGGAAGAGCCTGAGCTTGGGATATCAGTGAGGAAAAGGACGTGGCAAAGCAATGGCAAAGGCCGAAAAGAGCAGATTGCAAAAAATACTTGCCTCCTGCGGCGTTGCTTCCCGCAGAAAAGCAGAGGAGCTGATCATTGCCGGAAGAGTTACCGTAAACGGCAGAAGAGCACAGCTGGGAGACAGCGCTTTGCCGGGAAAGGACCGTATCGCGGTAGACGGAGAGCCCATTGCTTTTTCTGAAGAAAAAATTTATCTTGCACTGCACAAGCCCAGGGGTTTTGTTACCACCATGAGCGATGAGAAGGACCGGCGCTGTGTGGCGATGCTGGTAGAGAATGTAGGGCAGCGGGTCTATCCGGTAGGGAGGCTGGATAAGGACTCCGAGGGCCTTCTGCTGATGACCAATGACGGAGAATTCGCAAATTTGGTGGCTCACCCGAAAAAGCACATTGCAAAAACCTACCGCGTTACCGTGCGGCCCGCTGTAACAGAGGAACAGCTTGCCCGGATCGCTGTGGGAATAGAGATCGAAGGGAGAAAAACCGCCCCTGCCAAGGTGCGGGTCTTGGAACAGCAGCAGGGCAGGGTGGTTTTGGAGATCGTGCTGTATGAGGGCAGAAACCGGGAGATCCGGAAAATGTGTGAAGTGCTGGGGCTGGAGGTCGCCCGTTTAAAACGTGTGGCAGTGGGACCTGTCAGGCTTTCCATGCTTCCCCAAGGGAAATACAGAGAGCTGACAAAAGAAGAGATTCGCGGTCTTTTAGCGGAGGCGAAGAAAGAAGGAGGAAGAAAAGAGCATGGTAGAAATTCTCCCCATGCAGGACAGGGAACGGGAAAAAGAGCTTCTGCTGACAGTGGACGAGGCAGGAGAGAACGCTAGGATCCTGGCAATGACAGAGCGGGGAGAGCTTCTGGGCTGGGTGGCGGTGGAAATTTCTGACGCCGCGCTTCGCATTTTGAAGCTTTCCGCGGGAAAATATGATTTTTCCCGTCCGCCCCAGGGAGAGGAGGCCTTTATTTTGGATACCCTGGTGCGTTCCGCTGCCTCTTACGGTGAAACCTTTGGGGCCGATCGCATTGAGACGGCATTTCCGGATTTTTACAGCTTTTTGGCTCTTCGCGGTTTCGAGGTTGACGAACATCGTGCCTGTACGCCGATGAGCACGATCGTGAAATATGGATAACAAGGGTGGGCGAAAGCCCGCTTTTTTTCTTAACAATCCTTAAAATCTCAGGAAAATTCTTGCAATGAGTGCGGGAAAATGATAAAATAATTATTCAGTAAAGTGCGACTATTTTAAGCTTGGGAATGATACAAATGCTGAAAAGTATGACCGGATACGGACGCGGCGAGGTTTTGGCCGATGGCAGACACGTGGTTTTTGAGATCAAGTCTGTCAACCATAAGTTTTTTGAATGCAATGCCCGGCTGCCCCGCGGCTGTATCTTTGCGGAGGACAAGCTGAAAGCTCTGATACAAAGTAAGGTTTCCAGAGGAAAGATTGATGTATTCCTTCAGGTGGAAACCGTGGAGGATTCCGGCAGCGAGGTCTTGATCAATCACTCTCTGGCGGAAGCCTATGTTCGGGCCTTGCGGGAGCTGAAGGAACGGTATGTCTTGCCGGACGATGTTTCTCTTTCCCTGCTGGCGAGATACCCCGATCTGCTTTCTGTTCAGAAGGTGCCGGAGGACGAAGAGGCCGTTTGGGCGGCTATTTGCGCCGCCGCCGAACCCGCTCTTGCTTCTTTTCTAAAAATGCGGGAAGCGGAGGGCGCACGGCTGCACCGTGATATTATAGAAAAAGCCGACCGCCTGGAGCGTTTGGTGGGAGAAGTGGAAAAGATCACTCCGGAAACAGTGAATGAGTACCGGGAGCGGTTACAGGCAAAGCTGGAGGAGCTGCTGGGTACAAACCGCTTTGACGAACAGCGGGTGTTGACCGAAGTGGCGCTGCTGGCCGATAAAGTGGCGGTGGATGAGGAAACCGTCCGCCTGCGCAGCCACATTCACCAGCTTCGGCAGCTGGTGAGCTCAGAAGAGCCCGTAGGCAGAAAAATAGATTTTCTGGTGCAGGAAATGAACCGGGAGGCCAATACCATCGGCTCCAAGTCTCAGAATTCAAAAATTGCCTATTTGGTAGTGGACATGAAAGCCGAGATCGAAAAAATTCGAGAACAGATCCAGAATGTGGAATAAAGGAGAACAGTATGCGGCTGATCAATATCGGATTCGGCAATATGGTTTCCGCGGAAAAGCTAGCGGCGGTGGTAAGCCCTGATTCCGCGCCGATCAAGCGTATCGTGCAGGAGGCGAAAGAAGCGGGCAATCTGGTGGACGCCACCTTTGGCCGGCGAACCAAGGCCGTGCTCATCATGGACGGCGGTATGGTGGTGCTTTCCGCGATCCTGCCGGAAACGGTGGCGGGCAGATTTAACGGAAAAGAAGAAGCTTCCTCTGAAGAAAAGGCGGCTGACTAAACATTTTCGATATCGGAGAAGCATTGTATAGGAAAGAAAGGAACGATCCAAAATGGCAGAGAAGGGGTTGCTGGTTGTGATATCCGCTCCCTCCGGCGGCGGAAAAGGCACGATCTTGAAGGAGCTTTTTGCCCAAAATGAAAATTTACGGCTGTCCGTTTCTGCCACCACCCGCGCGCCTCGCCCGGGGGAAGAGCATGGAAAGCAGTATTATTTCCTGTCCCGGGAAGAATTTGAAGCTTTGATCGCCCAGGGAAGAATGTTGGAGCATGCGGAATATGTGGGAAACTATTATGGTACGCCCCGAGACCCTGTGGAGGAATGGCTTTCTCAGGGCAGAGATGTGGTTCTGGAGATCGAGGTGCAGGGCGGTGCGCAGGTCAAAAAGCTGATGCCGGAATGCGTTTCCATTTTTATTCTGCCTCCCTCCATGAAGGTGTTGGGAGAGCGGCTTCGGGGTCGGGGAACGGAAACGGAGGAAACGGTGCAGAAGCGCCTTGCCACTGCCCGGCGGGAGATCCCACAGGCAAGGGAATATGACTATTTGGTGTTCAATGACCGGCTGGAGGATGCGGTGGAAGAGATCCTCGCGATCCTGCGGGCGGAAAAATTAAAATACAGCAGAAATGCAGATTCTATCGAAAGGGTGTTGAACAATGCTGAAACCGTCTGATAACATGATCCGTACCCCTCACAGGAGTTATTACTCCCTGGTGATCGCTGTGGCGAAGAGAGCGCGCCAGATCGCGGAGGCCGCCGAGGAGGAGGGCCAGGTTCTCACTGAGAAGCCGGTAGACCTGGCTGTGCACGATTTTGTGGATAACAAATATAAAATTATCGAGCCGGATTCCTTTGAGGATGAATGATGCTTTGTTCGCGCAGGTGGCGGTAGAAAATACCGTTTACCGGTTTGATAAGCTCTTCACTTATGCGGTTCCTGTATCTTTACAGGAGCGTGTGGTTCCCGGGGTTCGGGTAGAGGTGCCCTTCGGCGCCGGAAACCGGGGGCGGATCGGCGTAGTCTTTTCCCTGACCGAGGAGATTGGCCAGCAGGTAAAAGAGATCAAAGCTGTTTTGGATCGGGAACCCGTTCTTTCCGCCGAGATGCTGGAGCTGGTTTTATGGATGAAAGAGCGGTATTACTGCACCTTGTTCGAAGCGGTCAAGCTGATGATCCCGGCCGGGCTTCAGTTTCGGCTGCGAAACAGCTACGTGCTCAGTCCCGAATTTAAGAATTTTGACCGGGAATGCTACACCCCTGTCCAGTGGCAGCTGATCCTTTTGCTGCGCTCGGCAGGGAAGTCTGTTTTTTCCGAAACCATTTCCGGAAAGCTGGGGATCACAGAGGATTCTCCCGATTTTTCCGCGTTGCTGGAACAGGGGATCGTCTGTAAGGTAAATACGGCGGCCAGTAAGATCAAGGACGCAGTCTCCAAAATGGTACGTCCCATTCCTGAATTTACCGGAAAGCTTACGCCACGGCAGAAGGACGTATATCAAACTCTGCTGGACGTGGGAGAAGCTTCGGAAAAAGAGCTTTGCTACTTCACCGGCGTTTCCTCCTCTGTGGTAAAGGCGCTGACGGATAAGGGTGCCGCGGAGGTTTTTGAATATGAGGTGTATCGCCGTCCCGCGCATTTTGACGAAGCGGAGGAGCAGCCGCGGGCGGTTCAGCTTTCCGCTTCACAGCAGGAAGCCTTTGACGGCCTGCTGGCGGAATACCGAAACCAAAGCGGCAATCGATGCGCTCTGCTTTACGGCGTAACGGGAAGTGGGAAAACCGCTGTTTTTCTAAAACTGATCCAATCGGTTCGCAAGGAGGGAAAAGGCGTCATCGTCATGGTGCCGGAGATCTCTTTGACGGGACAGGCCATCAGCCGGTTCCGTCAGAGCTTTGGCGACAGCGTTGCCGTGTTTCACAGCGGCCTTTCCCTCGGGGAGAGAATGGACGAATGGAAGCGTGTCAGGCGCGGGGAGGCTGAAATCGTGGTTGGTACCCGCTCCGCGGTATTTGCTCCGGTGCAAAAGCTTGGCCTGATCGTGATCGATGAAGAGCAGGAGCACACCTATAAATCGGAATCCAGTCCCCGATATGACGCCAGAGAGGTGGCCCGCTTCCGCTGCTGGAAAAACGGTGCCTTTTGTCTGTTGTCCTCCGCCACTCCTTCGTTGGAGTCCTGTCGCATGGCAAAGGAAGGAAAATACGGATTTTACAGACTTACCGCCCGGTTTGGAGAAGCTCAAATGCCGGAGGTAGAGCTGGTCGATATGAATTTTGACGGAGCGCCCGGAGAAAGCCGGGCCATTGGCGGCAGGCTTTCCCAGGCGCTGATTGAAAATTTTCGGCAGGGCAGACAGTCTATTGTTTTGCTCAACAGAAGAGGCTACCACACCTTTGCCTCCTGTACCTCCTGCCACCAGGTGGTAAGCTGCCCGAATTGCAGTATTTCCCTGACCTATCACAGTGCCAATCACCGTCTGATGTGTCACTATTGCGGCTATTCCGTGCCCTATTCCAGAAAATGTCCTTCCTGCGGCGGCGATACGGTCAGCTTTCACGGCCTTGGAACGCAAAAGGCGGAGGAACAGCTTTGCGAGCTGCTGCCGGAGGCCCGTATTTTGCGGATCGATACCGATTCGGTAGCGGCCCGGTTTTCTCTGGAAAAAAAGCTGGATCAATTTGCCCGGGGCGAGTACGATGTAATGGTGGGAACGCAGATGGTAGCAAAGGGTCTTGATTTCGAAAATGTCACGCTGGTTGGCGTGCTTTCCGCCGACCAGTCCCTGTACAGCGATGATTTTCGCAGCAGCGAGCGCACCTTTGATCTTTTGACCCAGGTGGTAGGGCGCGCCGGGCGGGGCAAATATCCGGGAACCGCTTTGATCCAAACCTTTTCCCCGGAAAACCCCGTACTGCGTTTTGCCTGCAAGCAGGATTATTTTGGCTTTTACGAGCAGGAGGCGGCTTTTCGTCAGGCTCTTCTGTATCCCCCTTTTGTGGATCTGCTGGTGATCGGCTTTGTGGGCCAGCAGGAGCAGAAGGTAAAGGAAGCTGCTTCCCTTTTTCTGGAGATGCTTGGAAAGCTTGCTTCGGAAGAATACTCTGAGCTGCCCCTTCGGGTGCTGCGGCCCTCTCCGGCGGCAGTGGCCAGAATGGGCGGAAAGTACCGCTATAAGCTGATCGTGAAGTGCCGCAACACCCGGCGTTTTCGGGAAATGGCAGAGCGGCTTCTGCTGGACTTTGGGGAGCAAAGAGATTTTCAGCAGGTAACAGTTTATGCGGACGCGAACCCATATCACATCATGTGAGGAAGGAAGATCAGGATGGCAATACGAAACATTGTTCAATTTGGAGACAGCGTGCTGGAAAAGGAATGCCGGAAGGTGGAAAAGTTTGATGCCAGGCTCCATCAGCTTTTGGACGATATGAAGGAAACGCTGGCGGACGCCAACGGCGCGGGGCTTGCGGCCCCCCAGGTAGGTGTTTTGCGGGCTGTCTGCGTGGTGGACGTGGGCGAGGGTCCCATTGAGCTGGTGAACCCGGAGATCATAAAAACCTCGGGGGAGCAGACCGGAACAGAGGGCTGCCTTTCCTATCCTGATCACTGGGGGATCGTCACCAGGCCTATGAAGGTCACGGTAAAGGCCCAGGACAGAAACGGAAAGTGGTTCCAGGTAACGGGAGAAGAGCTTTGCGCCAGGGCCTTTTGCCATGAAATAGACCATCTTCACGGAGTGCTGTTCCGTTCCCATGCCACCCGTATGATGACTACCGCCGAGCTGGAGGCGGAGGCTGCCGCAAAGGAGGAAAACCATGAGAACGATCTTCATGGGGACGCCTGATTTTGCCGTTCCCTCTCTTGAAAAGCTATTGGAGAGAAAGGACGAGGTCTGTGCGGTGTTTACCCAGCCGGACAAGCCCAAAGGCAGGGGGCATAAGCTGCAAGCCCCGCCGGTCAAGGAACTCGCTTTAGCGCACGGGCTTCCGGTCTTCCAGCCGGATACTTTGCGCACGGAGGAGGCCCAGGAGCAGATCAGGGCCCTTGCTCCCGATGTGATCGTGGTGGCCGCATATGGTAAGCTTTTGCCAAAATCGGTGCTGGAGGCGCCGAAATTCGGCTGTATCAACGTACACGGTTCTCTTCTTCCCAAATACCGGGGCGCCGCGCCGATCCAGTGGGCAGTGATCCACGGGGAAAAAACAGCGGGCGTCACTACCATGTATATGGCGGAAGGAATGGATACCGGAGACATGCTGTTAAAGGTGGAAACACCGGTTGGGCCGGAAGAAACTGCCGGTGAACTTTTTGACCGGCTGAAGCTTTTGGGGGCAAAGCTTTTGGGGGATACCCTGGAGCAGCTGGAGTTAGGGACCCTGCGCCGCACTCCGCAGAATGAGGCGGAGGCCACCAAAGCGCCCCTGCTTTCCAAGGAGCTGTCACAGATCGATTGGAGCCGCCCAGCTCAGGAGCTCCACGACCTGATCCGCGGGCTGAACCCCTGGCCCTGTGCTTTTACCGTGCTGGAGGGAAAGCGGTTGAAGCTTCTTTCCTCCCGCGTCAGGGAGGAAACGGGAGTACCCGGAACGCCGGTATCCCGAGAAGAAGGTCTTTTGGTGTTCTGCGGGGAAGGCGCTTTGCTGCTGACAGAGCTCCAAACAGAAACCGGAAAGCGAATGAGCGGAAAAGAATATCTTCTGGGGCACCCCTTGAAAGCGGACGCCTGTATGGAGTAATTGTGATAAGGAAGGCTTATGAAACGATCTGCCAGAAGCACGGCGCTGGACGCCCTTCTCCAAATGGAAAAGAACGAGGGATATTCCAATCTTGTGATCGATAAGGCCTTGAAGGCCGCCCAGCTGGACCGGCGGGACGCGGCGCTGGCATCCACCATTTTTTACGGTGTGCTGGAAAAGCAGCTTACCCTGGATTATTTTTTAGAGGACTGTCTGCGTTCCCCGGGAAAAAAGCTGGATCAAACGGTGCGTATGGCCTTACGGTGCGCAGCCTACCAGATCTGCTTTTTAGACCGTATCCCGGATTCCGCCGCGGTCAACGAAACGGTAAATCTGGTCAAGGAGCATGGAAAACCCGGCTTTTCCGGATTGGTCAACGGCGTTCTGCGAACTCTCATTCGCCGGAAGGAAAGCCTTCTCCTGCCGGAGGGAGAAGAAGTATCCGCCTTAAGCCTGCGCTATTCGGTGCCAAAAGAGTTGATTTCTCTTTGGCAGGCTTCCTATGGAAAGGAGATCACCTTAAAGCTTCTGAAAGCTCTGACAGACCGGCCCAAAACCTATGTGCGGGTCAATACGCTGAAGCTTTCGCCGGAAGAGCTGAAGGAAGCCTGGAAGGCGCGGGAGATCCCTTTGGAGCCTCTTGCTTTTCCCCAGGGCTGTGGGATTTTGGAAAACTGTGGTTCTCCGGCTTCCTTGCCGGAGTTTCAGGAGGGCCTGTTTCACGTGCAGGATCTTTCCGCGCAGATGGTCTGCGAAATTGTAGCTCCCCGGCCGGGAGAGAATCTTTGCGATTGCTGCGCGGCGCCCGGCGGAAAAACCTTTACCTTGGCGGAAATGATGGGGGATACAGGCGCCGTAACGGCTTTGGAGCTGTATCGAGGCAGAGTAAGGCTGATCTCCGATGGCGCGAAGCGATTGGGGCTTTCCAGTATTACAGCAAAAATGGCAGATGCCTCCAAACCGATCACCGGGCTTTCTCCCATGGATCGGGTACTGTGCGATGTTCCCTGCTCCGGGTATGGCGTGATCCGCCGGAAACCGGAAATACGGTATAAAAGCCTGGCCTCCATACAGGAACTGCCAAAGCTTCAATATAAAATTCTGCAAAATGCCGCCACGCTTTTGAAGCCGGGCGGAAGGCTGATCTATTCCACCTGCACGCTGAATCCTGCTGAAAACGGGGAAGTAGCGGAAAAATTTTTACGGGAAAATCCGGGCTTTGCGCCCATGAAAATAGAGCTGCCGGAGCTCCGGCGTACCGTCAGGGAGCCCTCTCATCATTTGACAATGCTGCCCTTTTCCGGCGCTTCAGACGGCTTTTTCGCGGCGGCCTTTTTGAAAAAGTGACCGTTGTGCGGAAAAGCACAAAACGGATTCTATCAACAGACAGCTATGGGAGAAGTTTTTTTGGAGAAACTAGATATCAAATCATTTACGCTGCGGGAATTGCGGGAAGAACTTCAAAAACTTGATTTACCGGGATATCGGGCGGGCCAGGTGTACCGATGGCTTCACCGCGGCGTAACAGATTTTTCGCAGATGTCGGATCTGTCCAAGGAACTGCGGGAAAGGCTTGCGGAGCGTTATGAGATCCTCTGGGCCGAGGCGGAACTCAAACGGGTATCAAAGGACGGCACGGTGAAATATCTGTTTCGCTTAAACGATGGGGAATATGTGGAATCCGTGCTGATGAAATACCATCATGGATATTCTATTTGCATTTCTACCCAGGTTGGGTGTAAAATGGGGTGTAGCTTCTGCGCCACGGGGAAAAGTGGCTTTTCCAGAAACCTGAAGGCATCTGAAATCTTGTCTCAGGTACAGGCGGCTTCTTTGGACGCGGGGGAAAGGATCTCCAACATTGTGCTGATGGGTATGGGAGAACCGCTGGATAATTACGAAAATGTTCTCCGTTTTCTGGAACTGGTTTCTTCTCCGGAGGGCATGAACATCGGCATGCGGCATATTTCCCTTTCCACCTGCGGCCTGGTAGATCGGATATACGATTTGGCCGACAGAAAATTACAGCTTACTCTTTCCGTGTCTCTCCACGCTCCCAATGATGAGATCAGAAGCCGTACGATGCCTGTAAACCGCAGGTGGAATGTGGAAGAGCTTTTGAAGGCCTGTAAGTATTATACGGATACCACGGGGCGGAGAATTTCTTTTGAATACGCCATGATCCAGGGTGTAAATGATATGGACTGGTGCGCGGCTGAGCTTGCCTCCAGGTTAAAGGGCATTTTGGCCCATGTCAACCTGATCCCCGTAAATGATGTTACGGGAACTGGGTATCAAAAAAGCGGGATCGCCCGCCAAAAGCAATTTATTTCCATTTTAGGCTCCAGAGGTGTTACGGCTACCGTAAGGCGTACTCTGGGTTCTGATATTGAAGCTTCCTGCGGGCAGCTGAGAGGCCAGCGTGAAAAGGGAAAGGAAAAAGCGGACCTGTAGATTTTTACTTGCTGTTTTTTTTGTAAAAAGCTGTTCCGCTGAGCAAAGAAAGAAGGGAAATCATATCCATGAGAGTTGATTACAACACGGATACGGGGGCTGTCAGAGATTCCAACCAGGATTCCTGTGAATGCGGCCTGTTTTCTCAGGACAGCGCCTGGGCCATCGTGTGCGACGGTATGGGTGGCGCTAACGGCGGCAATGTTGCCAGCGCCGTGGCGGCAAAAGAGATCAAGGAATTCCTGACCAGCGGATTTGATGAGAACATGAGCCGGGAGAATCTTAAGTCCTTGCTGTTAAACGCGGTAAGCCAGGCAAACCGGGCGGTCTATTCCATGGCGCAGGAGCAGGAAGAACTGCGGGGCATGGGAACCACGGCGGTAGTGCTTTTGGCTACAAAAGGGCTTTTACATGTGGCCCATGTGGGAGACAGCCGCGCTTATCTGAAAAATAAAGACGGTCTCTCTCAGATCACAATGGATCATTCCTACGTGCAGGATCTTGTGAATATCGGACAGATCACTCAGGAGGAAGCAAGAGTACACCCTCAGCGGAATATTATTACCAGAGCTCTTGGCGGCCATGAGATCGTTCTCTGTGATTATTCCTATTTTGATTTTTCTCCCGGAGACACAGCCCTTGCCTGTTCTGACGGTCTCTCAAATTATGTGGAGGAAGCGCTGCTTCTGGAATATATGGAGAAGTATGACAAGGACGGAAAAGCCCTTACAGAGCATTTGACCGAATACGCGGTCAAGAGCGGCGGCGCTGACAATATCACGGTAGCCGTGATCAAAAACGGCTGAGCTCCGGAGAATAGAGAAAGGTTAGGTAACTGTATATGGAAGATAGATTTATCGGGAAACGCCTGGACAGCAGATATGAGATCCACGACCTGATCGGCGTGGGGGGAATGGCCTATGTCTACCGCGCTTACGACAGGGTGGAGGATCGCTGGGTCGCCATTAAGATCCTTAAAGAGGAATTTTCCAACAACAGCGAATTTCTGCGCCGCTTCCGCAACGAATCCAGGGCGATCGCCATGCTTTCTCACCCCAATACCGTAAAAGTGTACGATGTGAGCTTTGGCGACCAGATCCAGTATATCGTCATGGAGTATATCGATGGGATCACGCTGAAGCAGTATATCGAGCAGGAGGGGGCGATCCGCTGGAACGAGGCGGTCCACTTTACCGCTCAGATCCTGGCGGCCTTGGAGCACGCCCACAGCAAGGGAATCATTCATCGGGACATTAAGCCGCAGAATATCATGCTGCTGCAAAACGGCGCCATCAAGGTAGCAGATTTCGGCATTGCCAGATTCCTGCAAAGCGAAACCACCACCATGACGGATAAGGCTATTGGCTCTGTGCATTATATCGCGCCGGAGCAGGCCAGAGGCGATTATATTACCGATAAGGCGGATATTTACTCGGTAGGTGTGATGCTCTATGAAATGCTTACCGGTAAACTTCCCTTTGAAGCGGATAACGCGGTGTCTGTGGCTTTGATGCAGCTTCAGGCAAAGCCAGTAATGCCCAGAGAGTTAAATCCGGCAATTCCCAGAGGCTTGGAGCAGATCACCATGCGGGCCATGGAAAAGAATCCTATGGACCGCTTCCAGTCTGCCGGGGAAATGCTGGACGATTTAGAAGCGTTCCGCCGAAACCCCAACATGGTATTTCATTATGATCTGCAAACCGCGGCTCCCTATGACGCTTCCCGCCGGCTGGATTCTTATGATAATTCCCGTTTTACCCCTTCCTATGAGGATAATTATGAATATGAGGAAGAGCTGGTACGTTCCCGCAGAAGCGCCAAGGGCGCCATGGTGATCAAGGGGATCCTTGCCGCGGTGGTGATCGCAGGCATTATTTTCGGCGGTTTTTATCTGATGAACAACTGGGAAACTCTGCTTTCCGGTGGAGAAGTGGAGCAAGAGGTAGAGGTGCCGCAGTTTGAGGGGAAGATCTATCAGGACATTATTTCCGACCAAACCTTGATCGAAAACTTCACGTTTAAGACGCTGGAGGGCAACGATCCCGATAAACAGCCCGGCGAGGTCTTAAAGCAAACGCCCAAGGCCGGTATCATGGTGAAGAAGGGCCGTGAGATCGAGCTTACCATAAACGGTGAGATCAATAAGGTCACCATTCCGGAGGTGACAAACTACACACAGGCGGACGCGATCGCCCTTTTAAAGCAGTACAATCTCGCTTATAAATCGGAAAATGTAGCCGACGACAATATCGAAGTGGGCAAGGTGGTTTCTACCGACCCGCCCATCGGCACGGAGGTCAGCGAAGGCACGGTGGTATCGCTGCGGGTCAGCAAAGGGCCCGCAAAGAAGAAGGTAGAGGTGCCCGGCGGCCTCAAGGGAGATCTGGTATATAATGTTACCTCTAAGCTGGAGGACGCCGGCTTGGTGGTGGGAACTATCACCAAAGACGATACCAGCACGCAGCCCCAGGATACAGTGATCAGCACCAATCCCGATTCCGGCAGCATGGTTTCAGAAGGGGCCGTTGTAGATATTCTGATCAGTTCCGGCAAGGGCGCCGCGAAGGATCTCAGCTATTCTGTGCCTCTGCCCAGCGGCTTTGACCGGGATATCACCTTAAGCGTGTATCGGAATGGAACTCAGGTGGAAACCAGCACCGTGAACCCTGCCTATTCCGGCACGTATCCCATTACCTTTACGGGTACCTCCGGCACGGAAATTGTGGTAATAGAACTGGACGGGCAGAAATATCTTCAGCTGGAATTTGACTATGACGCGCAGCAGGTCAGGCCGGGAGAAATTTCCGGGTATGTGCCGCCGGATGATGGGGATCCCGATCCGGACGTCAGCGGCTCCGGCGATGTGAACCCTTGAGCGCGCTATGAAGGAATTGACCGGATTTGTCCGAAAGGGGATCGGCGGCTTTTACTATGTAGAAGCTGAAGGTGCTTTATATACCTGTAAGGCCAGAGGAAAATTCCGCAGAGAGAGAATTTCTCCTTATGCGGGAGACAAGGTTCGCATTTCCGTGGAAGAAAACGGGGAGGGGGCCATCGAAGAGATCCTTCCCCGGAAGAATTTCCTGGTGCGTCCGCCTGTGGCCAACCTGGACCGTCTGTTCGTGGTCACCTCTGTCTGCGAGCCCTCTCCCGATCCTTTGATGATCGATAAAACCATCGCCGCGGCGGAAATGCGGGGGATAGAACCGGTTTTGGTTTTTACCAAAACCGACCTGCAGGACGCGTCCTCTTGGGAAAAGCTTTACGCTCCGGTGAGGATCCCCTGTTTGGTGGTATCCTCTGAAACCGGGAAGGGGATCGAAGCCGTGCGGGCGTTGTTGGAGGGAAAGGTCTCCGCTTTTACTGGAAATTCCGGTGTGGGAAAATCCAGCCTTTTAAACGCTTTGTTTCCGGAATTTGCGTTGCAAACCGGCGAGATCAGCCAAAAGCTGGGCCGGGGCAGGCATACCACCCGGGAAGTGGAGCTCTACCAAATTGGGCCGGAAAGCTATGTGGCCGATACGCCCGGCTTTTCTACCTTCGATATTCAGCGCTATCAGCTGACAGACAAGGATCAGCTTGTATTTGGCTTTCGGGAATTTGAGCCTTATCTGGGAAGCTGTCAGTTTGCTTCCTGTTCTCATACCTGTGAAAAGGGATGCGCCGTTCTTCAGGCTGTGGAGGAGGGAAAAATTTCCCGTTCCCGCCATGAGAGCTATGTGAGCATGTATCAAGAGATAAAGGACGTGAAGCAGTGGCAGCAGAAAAACAGGAATGTATGATCATTGGGGCTTCCCCCATCAAAAATGATCGCATTTTTCGAGAATACGCCCCTGAAAATTATTTTGTGATCTGTGCGGACGCGGGATATGAGACCGCCCAGCGGTATCACATTACGCCGGATCTGATCGTAGGGGATTTTGATTCCGCCAGCAAAAAGCCCCAGGAAAGCGTGAAATGCGTTGTTCTGCCGGTGGAGAAGGACGTTACCGATACCATGTTTGCTGTACAGAAGGGCTTTTCCAAGGGCTTTCGCAGTTTTGTGCTGCTGGGCTGTCTGGGAGGTCAGCGGTTTGACCACTCCCTGGCAAATCTTGAAGTGCTGCAATATATTCAGGAGCATGGGGGAAAAGGGGTATTGGCTGAAGAACACACAAAGGTGTTTCTGATCCGGGACGGCAGGCTGCGGATCACAGACAGCAAGGGCGCTACGGTGTCTGTGTTTCCCTATAACGGAAAAAGCTGCAATGTCTCCTATTCCGGCTTGGAATATCCTCTGCATCACGATACGCTGACCTGCGGCGGCCCTGTGATGGGCGTAAGCAACAGCGTGGTAGGGGAGCAGGCGGAAATTCGGGTGCACACCGGCGCCGCGCTGGTGGTGGTGTATCAGCCGTAACACTTTTTTCTTTTTTGTATACTATGGACTGAACGGCAAAATCGGCAGTCAGCGGAGATGTTGTTATGTCCAGGTCAAATTGCAAACAAAACTGTAACTGCTCGTGCTTCAAAAATTACCAGAGCCGGTGCATGTGCGCCATTTGCTTCGGTCTGGGCATGTCGCTCTCCTGCTTCTGCCCTGTGGGCCTTACCCTGTTTCTGGCCGCCGTGATCATGGTGGCCCTGGGGATTTCGCTGCTGCGGCATTAAGGGAGGTAACGGCAATGAAGGTTGTTGTGGTAGAAAAACGCACGGGCTTTTGGGGCTTCTTTTTGAGAAAGCTGTACGGTGTAAAAAAAGTGACGGAGTAAGTAATTGTAGTTTGGAAAATACTTAGTTCGTGAAAGAACCTTCCATGTGCCTTTCGGCAACGGAAGGTTCTTTTTTATGCACTCCTTTTTGAAATCTCATAGTAAAAGTCTAATTTCCGCCCTTTCCACATACACATGGGGTAGAAAAGCAAAGGAGAGGATACTGTATGCAGGCAAAAATAAAGACTCAGCCCTATGAATATTTCGATCCCGTATTTGACGGCAGCTTTGAAGCGCCGATTGACACCGAATACAATCTTCCCGATTATTGCCCGGAGATCCAGAAGCTTCTGAAATGTCAGGCCATACCGGAGATCTCCTCCTATATGATCTCAGAGGATACGCTCACCTGCGAGGGCGTTTGCGATATTCGGGTGCTCTATCTGGATTCCAAGGGAGATTGTGTTCGCTGCTGTGATTTTACCAAAGAGTTTTCGGCATCAGTCAAAATCAAGGCCACAGAGGAGAAGGCGGTAGCCTGGGTCCAGGCGGCGGTAGATCATATGACCTGCCGCGCTGTCAGCGCCAGGCGGATCGACCTTCATATCGCCGTTTCCGTAAAAGCCCTTGCCGTGGTACAGAAGCAGGAGCTGATCACCTGTGGGATCGAGGACGATTCCATTGAGAAGCTAAGCACCACTTATCCCGTTTCTCAGGCGGTGAACGCGCTGTGCCATCAGTTCACCATAGAAGATACCCTGTCTCTGAAAAATGGGAAGCCTTCCATAGAAACGATCTTACGCAAGAATATTTTCTGCCGTATTTCGGATCATCGCTGTTCAGAAGGAAAACTGACAGTCAGCGGCTCTGCCGAACTTTCCTTTTTGTATCTCTCTGCGGTGGACGGAAGCTCTATAGAGAAAATGAGCGCCTCCATCGGAATTGAGCAGGAGATCGACTGCAGCGGCGCGGAATCCGGCTGTATCTGCGACCTGAAGGCGGTCATTGGGGAAAGCAGCATTCAGCCCAGAGAGGACGATGTGGGGGAATATACCAGCGTCCACATTGTGGCAAAGGTGTTTTTGGTGGCTTTCCTGTATAAACCCTGTGAAATAGAAATGATCGATGACGCCTATTCTGTTCGGGCTCCTCTGGAGCTGAGGTATGCGCAAAACTCTTTTACGCAGGCACAAAGCGTCCACACGGAGGTTTTGAAGAAAAAATGCGCCCTCAGTGTGCAGGAGGACGAGATCGAAAGAATTTTAGATATCTGGTGCGAGCAGGATTCCGTGCAGTCTGTCTGCGATAAGGGAAAGCTGAACTTCCGGGTGCGCTATACCGTGTGTATGCTTTATCTGGGAAGTGGGGGCAGGGTGCTTTATGCGGAGAAGCCCTTCGATTATAACTGCGCCGCCGAATTGGAGGATTCCCTGAGCAGGAAAAGTGATACCGTTTCTCGCACGGAGATCTGGGAATACCGGATCACCGATAAAAATACGGTAGAGATCTCTGTGGAAACGCCTACCACCACCTTCCTGTACAGCAGGACCTCTATCAAGTATCTCACCGCGGCGGGTGTGGCGGAGGATGCGGAATGCTTTGAGAGAGAGCCGAAGCTTCTGGTGTATTACGCCTCTTCCGGGGAACGGCTGTGGGATATCGCGAAGAGCCATCGTTCCCTGCTGTCGGATATCCGGGCACAGAACGATCTGTACGATGAAACCGTTCCAGAGGATAGGCCCATCATCATTTGCAGCAGATAAAGAGAATACGAAAGGCAGAGAGGTAAGCATATGGAAGGATTCAATGTCTATAAGGATATCCAGGACCGAACCGGCGGCGAGATCTACATCGGGGTAGTAGGGCCGGTCAGAACGGGAAAGTCCACCTTTATCAAGAAGTTTATGGATACGGTGGTGATCCCCAATATCCCGGACGGAATGCAGCGGGACAGAGCCATTGATGAACTGCCTCAGTCCTCCGCGGGGCGCACGATCATGACCACAGAGCCCAAATTCATTCCGGAGCAGGCTGTTTCCGTGCAGCTGGACGGCGACGCCTCTTTCAACGTGCGTATGATAGACTGTGTGGGCTATATCGTCCCCAGCGCCATCGGTTACATAGAGGAAGACCAGCCCCGTATGGTGCGCACGCCATGGTACGAAGAACCGATCCCCTTTAATATGGCGGCGGAGATCGGCACAAAAAAAGTGATCACAGAGCATTCCACCATTGGCCTTGTCATTACCACGGACGGCAGTATCAGCGATATTCCCAGAGAGGAATATGAGGAGTCCGAGGAAAGGGTCATCGCGGAGCTGAACCAGACCAACCGTCCCTATGTGGTGCTTTTGAACTGTGTCGATCCCGGCGCGGCAGAGGCTCAGGCCCTGGCAAATCGGCTTTCGCAAAAATATGAGGTTCCTGTGCTGCCGGTAAACTGTGTGGATATCACAGAGCAGGATATCAAGGGTGTCATTGCGAACCTGCTGTATCAGTTCCCGGTGCGGGAGGTGGAGCTGGATATTCCCGGCTGGGTCACCTCTCTGGAAACGGATCATTGGCTGTTTTCCGAGCTGCTCGATACCTTGCGGAGCACCTGCGGCATCAGCAGAATGCGGGAAGTAAAGGGCATGCTGGAGGATATGAAGAGCTGCGAATTTGTCAAAAGCGTCAATGTGGATACGATCGATCTTGGCAGCGGCAGGGGCCGTGCGGAGCTGATACTGGATCCCTCGCTGTTTTACAGGATTCTCAGCGAAAAGGCCGAGCTGGAGATCAAGAGCGAGTCGGAGCTGATGAGCCAGCTCATTGAAATGACTGCGATCAGAAAGCGCTTTCAGAAACTTCAGCAGGCCTATGATGATGTGCTGGAAACCGGATATGGCATCGTGATGCCCGAAGTGGAGGAGCTTACTTTAGAGGAACCGCAGATCCTGAAGCAGAACGGCAAGTATGGGATCCGCCTGAAGGCCACAGCCCCTTCCATTCATATGATGAGAACGCAGATCAATACGGAGATCACACCCATTGTGGGATCGGAGCAGCAGTCGGAAGAACTGGTGCTGTATCTGCTCAAAGAATTTGAGGAAAATCCCGTAAAGATATGGGAATCCAATATTTTCGGCAAGTCTTTGCATTCTCTGGTAAACGAGGGCATGCATAATAAGCTCTACAGGATGCCTACAGATGCCAGAGAAAAGGTGCGGGAAACCATTGAGCGGATCATAAACGACGGCTGCAACGGCCTGTTGTGTATTATACTGTGATGCGGGATCCGGAGCAGCTTCAGGAAATCGAAAATTTAGGAGAAGAGGAAGAAGAATTTTTTCCGAAGGAAAGCCAGCGGAAGGAGGGGGGCAGCGCGCTTCCGATTTTTCAGGCAGCCTTGTGCGTGCTTGCCCTGATCGCCCTGCTGATATTGAAATTTACAGATGCGGAGACCTATAACAAAGTGACAAATTGGTATCAAAGCGAAGCGGCGAGGGAGATCGAGCTGCCAGAGTGGGAAGAAAAGAGGGAAGAACTGAACTCACCTTCCTCAGCAAAGTCTGTCAGCTCGTCACTGCCAACAGATTTGGCAAACGGATCGCTGCAGAAGCTCTGAATGTTTCTCTTTGCTTTTGGCCGCTGCCGTGTAGAAGTAAAATTTTCCTGTTTCGCGCTGCTTGCTTTCTGCTGTCTTTTTGCGGGGGCCTCAAGCAGCGCGTTTTTGTTCCTCGCCGTCGCTTTGCATGAATCCGCTCACTTGGTTGTTTTATTCTTGTTTCAAGCTCCGCCAAGATCTGTTCAACTCTCCGCGCTGGGGTGCCGTGTGATCTTGAATTCTGAGCATCGGCTCCCTTACCGGAAAAATGTCCTGGTGTCCCTGGCAGGGCCGTTTGTGAATCTGTTTTCCTGGGGGATCCTGGCACTTTTTTCTCAGGGTACCCATATATTTGCCATGGCAAGCCTGGCATTGGGAGTTTTTCACTGCCTCCCGATAGAGCCTTTGGACGGCGGCTTGGCGCTTCGCTCTCTTCTAAGCGGAGTAATGGACGAAAGAAAGGCCGGTAAGGTTACTTTTTTCCTGTCGATCAGCCTGTTGTTTCCACTTTCCGTTTTGGGCTTTTTCATTCTGCTGCATACCAGATACAATTTTTCCCTTTTACTGATGAGCCTGTACCTTATGCTGTATCTGGTACTGAAGCGGGATTATCTGGAGGATTAGCGCGTGTTTCCAGGTTGCAAACAGAAGCAAAACACGATATACTATAGGGCGGCAGAGAAATCAATCTGCCGTCCTTCATTTTGAAATTCAGAAGCAAAGGAACGTGTTGCCATGTATCCCAAAGAAGTAGAAAAATTACTGCTCAAGGTGCAAAAGCCCGGGCGTTATGTAGGCGGAGAAATCAACTCTGTCATAAAGGAAAAGGACAAGGTGGAGGTGCGCTTCGCTTTTTGTTTTCCGGATACCTATGAAATCGGAATGTCCCATCTCGGAATCAAAATTCTGTACGGAGCCATGAATCAGGTACCGTATTTCTGGTGTGAACGTGTTTTTGCCCCATGGGTGGATATGGAAGAAAAAATGCGGGAGGAAAATATTCCGCTCTATGCGCTGGAAAGCGGCGATCCTGTTAAAGATTTTGATTTTATCGGCTTTACCCTGCAATATGAGCTCAGCTATACCAATGTTTTGAACATGCTGAAGCTTGCGGGGATCCCGCTGCGCAGCGCGGACCGGCACGAGCTGTTTCATATTGTGGTGGGCGGAGGCCCCTGCGCCTGCAATCCGGAGCCCTTGGCGGAATTTTTTGATCTCTTCTTTCTGGGAGATGGGGAAGAAGTGGATCTGGAGGTCATGGAGCTTTACCGCCGGTGCAGGAAGGAGAAAAGGTCCAAAGCGGAATTTTTGGAGCTTGCCGCACAGATCGAGGGAGTTTATGTTCCGTCTCTTTACGAGGTAAGCTATTGTGAAGACGGAACGGTTCGGAGCTATACGCCCAAACAAGGCGCTCCCGCCACAGTGAAGAAGCGTGTGATAAACGATATGGATTCCGCCTATTTTCCCGATTCCTTTCCGGTACCCATGATCGATGTGGTGTTTAACCGCATTTCCGAAGAGGTTTTGCGAGGCTGTATTCGTGGCTGCCGCTTTTGTCAGGCCGGGTTCCTTTATCGGCCCTTCCGGGAAAAATCCATCGATACCATCGACGCTCAGTGTAAGGCGCTGTGTGAATCTACCGGGTATGATGAAATTTCCCTTGCCTCGCTGAGCACCAGCGATTACAGCAAGCTAAATGAACTTTTAGACCGCCTTCATCTGTGGACGGAAAACGAAAAAGTCAGCATTTCTTTACCCTCCCTACGGGTAGACGGATTTTCTCCCCAGCTGATGGAGCGTATCAATTCCGTTCGGAAAAGCGGACTTACCTTTGCCCCCGAGGCCGGTTCCCAGCGTATGCGGGATGTGATCAATAAAAACGTGACGGAAGAAGAACTGCTGCATACGGTCAACGTCGCTTTTACGGAGGGCTGGAATCGGATCAAATTATATTTTATGATCGGCCTGCCCACGGAGACCATGGAAGACGTGCTGGCTATTTTGCGGCTGGGCCAGAAGGTGGTGGACGCCTTCTATGAGAATCGGGACAAGCCCAGGGGAAAGGCGGTGGAGGTTTCTTTGAGCGCGGCGGCCTTTGTGCCGAAGCCCTTTACCCCCTTCCAGTGGTTTGGCCAGGATACCATGGAAACGCTTCATGAAAAGCAAAAGGCGCTGAAGGGAAATATTCCGTCCCGGCGGCTCAGCGTAAGCTATCACGGCGCGCAAACCAGCTTTCTGGAAGCGGTGTTTGCCAGAGGGGACAGAAGGCTCTGCACGGTTTTGGAAAAGGCGGCGGAATGGGGCTTCCATTTTGACGGCTGGGACGATTGCTTCGATTTTGACCGCTGGCTGGAGGCTTTTGCCGCCTGCGGGCTGGACCCGGCTTTTTACGCCAATCGCCAGCGGAGCTTTGACGAGGTGTTCCCCTGGGATCATTTGGATTATGGGATCCGGAAAGAATTTTTGATCCGGGAATGCGAAAAAGCGTATCAGGCGCAAACCACGCCTAACTGCCGGGAAGAATGCTCCCATTGCGGCGCGGCATGCTACAAAGGGGGTGTGTGCGTTGAAAAGCGTAAGGATCTGGTTTGAGAAAAAGGGAGCGGCCTGCTACATCTCCCATCTGGATCTCACCAGGTGTATGAGCAGAGCCTTGAAGCTCTCCCGCCTTCCTGTTTGGTATACCGAGGGTTTTAATCCCCGCATTTATATGACCTATGCCATGCCGCTTTCCTTGGGCGTGCAGGGAGAGCGGGAATGTATGGATATCCGTCTGACAGAGGAAAGAGACTGCACAAAAATCATTGCCGCGCTCAATGAAAAGCTGCCGAAGGATATCCGGGCGCTCCACGCGGCGGAGCCAAGGCAGAAGCTGGAAGAAATCGCGTTTGCGGATTATGAGCTCTTTCTGGAAGCCGAAAACGTGGAAGCGCTGAAGGAACGGTTGGACGCACTGTTTTCCAAAAAAGAGATTTTGGTAATAAAGCACGGAAAAAAAGGGGATAAACAAACGGATATCAAGCCTTTTTTTGAGAACCCTGAGATGATACCGCAGAACGATGTGACGCTGAAACTCTCTCTGCGGCTTCCCTGCAGTGTATCGGGTTCTGTCAATCCCGGTTTATTGCTGGAAGCTTTACGGCAATATGAAGGTGTGGAGCCGGAAGCAAGGATCGTTCGGAAAAGGCTGCTGACGAAAGAATTTTCTGAGATTCAATAAAAAATTCTTGCTTTTTTTCCAGTGTTATGGTAGACTATATAAGCATTTGAAGTCCGTGGGGTTCCTTTGAGGCTTTCCCATGGGGCTCGAAGCATAGCTCTGCTGTGTGTAGAGGCGGGCAGTCCGCTGCCGGGTTTTGGCATGAATGCCTGAATATATGAAACGGAGGAATATCAAATGGACGCGATCAAGGCAATTTCTCAGGATTCTATGAAAAGTGAGCTTCCCCAGTTTTCCGTGGGCGATACCGTAAAGGTAGACGTCAATATTCGAGAGGGCGAGCGTGAAAGGATCCAGCAGTTTGAAGGCACTGTCATTGCCCGGAAGGGCAGCGGGATCAGCGAGACCTTTACCGTGCGCCGTGTTTCCTACGGCGTGGGCGTGGAAAGGGTTTTCCCTCTTCATTCCCCGAATATCAAGGCGGTTCAGGTAGTGCGCATGGGCCGTGTTCGCAGGGCGAAGCTCTATTATCTGCGTGACCGTGTAGGTAAGGCTGCCAAGGTCAAGGAGCAGATCCGCTAAAAGCAGTATAACAAAGCTTTCAAAAGGGACATCAAATTGTCCCTTTTTTGCTATCACGATTTCTGTGTTGGGAGATAGAACAGATGGATACATCGGCTGTGCCGGAAACCAACAAAAAGAAAACGACCGCTGAAACCGTTTTGGAATGGGCGGAGGAGCTGGTGATCGCTGTGGTGATCATCGCTATGGCTTTTACGTTTTTGTTTCGTGTGATCACGGTAACGGGGACTTCTATGGTTCCCAATTATAACGATGGAGACAGAGTGCTGGTTACAGGCGTTTCCTTTGGCTTAAAGCAGGGAGATGTTGTGGTGATCGGCAACGTGCTGGAAGAGCCCATTATCAAGCGTGTTATCGCCACGGAAGGGCAGACAGTTGATTTTGATTACCAGCTGAAAAGTGTTTTGGTAGATGGCAAAGTGGTGGATGAAACCGCGTTCGGATTGGAAAACGGGATCACCGACCTGCCTTTTACCTCCTTTGAGCTGCTGGAGTTTCCACAGCAGGTGCCCACCGGCTGTATTTTTGTTTTAGGAGATAACCGCTCTGTTTCTGAAGACAGTCGATATCAGGTCGTGGGCATGATAGATACCCGAAATGTATTGGGAAAAGCTTTATTCCGTCTTTTCCCATTTGGAGGCTCTGAACAGGAATAAACGAAAGGAGCGTTTCTCGGCATGAATGAGACAGACTTGGAACCGCAGGAAACAAAAGAAGCAGAGAAGCCGACGGTTGAGCTTACACCTCGCGAAAAGCTTTTCTGTTCTGTCTTGGAATGGACGGAAACCATCGTGGTGGCCATTATCGTTGTATCTGCCGTTTTTACCTTTCTGGTACGGATCATTACGGTAGATGGATCTTCCATGAAACCCAACTATCACAATGGAGATCGCGTACTGGTTTCGGGGCTTTCCGGGAGCGTTCAGCAGGGAGATGTTGTGATCGTTATCAATGCCCTGGACAAGCCTATTATTAAGAGAGTTGTTGCTACAGCGGGGCAGACCGTAGATTTTGACCCCGCGTTGGGAGAGGTCACCATCGACGGTACGCCTCTTTTTGGAGAAGCCTTTGGAATAGAAAATGGCATTACACTGCTTCCGGCCTATTCAGATGTTTTGGAATTTCCCCAAACAGTTCCCGAGGGCTGTGTTTTCGTTTTGGGAGACAATCGCGGAAACTCCACAGACAGCCGGTTTTCAGAGGTCGGAATGGTGGACACCCGCAATATTTTGGGAAAGGTGATCTTAAAACTTTATCCTTTTTCCCAGGCGGGAGTCGTAAAATAGGGAGGCGCTATGAGCGAGGTGCAGTCCGTTCAGTGGTTTCCGGGGCACATGGCCAAGACACGCCGGAAAATCACCGAGGATTTAAAAAAAGTAGACATCGTGGCGGAAATTTTGGATGCCCGGATCCCGCAAAGCAGTACTAACCCTGTTTTGCGGGATATCATTCAGGCAAAGCCCAGGATCGTTTTGCTCAATAAAAGCGACATGGCCGATCCCGCCAAAACGGCATTGTGGATCGAAAAATATGCTGCTTTGAACATCAAGGCGGTTCCTTTGGACTGTAAAACGGGCAAGGGAATTCCCGCTTTTTATTCCGGAATTCGCGAGGCTCTTCAGGAGCGGATCGCCGCATGGGAGAAAAAGGGCATGACAGGCCGCCCGATCCGTGTGATGATCGTTGGGATCCCAAACGTTGGGAAATCCTCGCTGATCAACCGGCTTGTCGGAGCGCGGGGAAAGGCCGAAGTGCGGGATATGCCCGGTGTGACCCGGCAGAACCACTGGTTTACCGTGGGAAAGGGCTTTGAGCTTTTGGATACGCCCGGTGTGTTGTGGCCTAAATTTGAAGATCCTGTAGTGGGAGAGCATTTGGCCTTTACTGGAGCGGTGAAGGATGAGATCCTGGATCGGGAAGGCCTTGCCTGTCGCCTGTTGGAGCTCTTAATGGAGCTTTATCCAACCGCGATCAATACCCGTTACAAAACAGAGCTGAAGCCCGAGGACGGACTCCCGGGCTATGAGCTTTTGGAGCGCATCGGCAAAAAACGCGGTATGCTGATTTCCGGCGGTGATGTGAATACGGAACGGGCTGCCAACACGGTGCTGGACGAATACCGGGGAGGCCTGTTGGGGCGAATGACCTTGGAGATCCCTGAAAAATAATAGCACTTTTTACGGGGCCGGAGAAGGGAGAACTTACTATGGATTGGTTTGCTTATGAGCGCCGTGCTGTTTTCGCGGGGTATCCTCTGGTCTGCGGGATCGATGAGGCGGGCAGAGGTCCTTTGGCGGGCCCCGTATATGCTGCCGCCGTCATTCTGCCGCTGGAGATTGAAATCGAAGGGTTGGACGATTCCAAAAAGCTCTCCGAAAAAAAGCGGGAACAGTTGTTTGAGGTGATCCGGGAAAGCGCTGTATCCTATGGGATCGGCTCTGCCAGCGCGGAGGAGATTGACCGTATCAATATTCTGCAGGCAACCTTCTTGGCGATGAACCGTGCGTTTGAAGCCATGGCTCAGCCTGCAGGCTGGGCGCTGGTGGACGGCAACAGAATGCCGGCCCTGCCGGTTCCGGGAGAAACGGTGGTCAAGGGGGACGCCCAGTGCGCCAGCATTGCGGCGGCTTCCATTTTAGCGAAGGTCAGCCGTGACAGAGTGCTGCGGGAGCTGGATCTGAAATATCCCCAATACGGCTTTGCAAAGCACAAAGGCTACGGCACAAAGGCCCATTATGAGGCGATCAAGCAGTATGGTATTTTGCCGGAGCACCGAAAGACCTTTCTGAAAAATCTTTCGGAAAAGTGAGGGCTGCCCATGGATCTCGGTACAGGCCGAAAAGGAGAAGCTTTTGTAGAAAAGCTTTTGAAGCGTAAGGGCTTTCGGATTTTAGAAAAGAATTACCATAGCCGGTTTGGGGAAATCGACATCATTGCGGAAAACCGACAATATATTGTATTTGTAGAGGTGAAGACCCGGGAAAAAATGGGCATGGTCACACCCTTTGAGGCGATCACGCCTTCTAAGCGGCGAAAGCTGATCCTGACGGCGAAACAGTATCTTGCGGAACACTCCACAGGTCTTCAGCCCAGGTTTGATGCGGCGGCCGTGTACACGGAAAACGGCAGGATCATTGGAGAAGAGTATTTGGAAAATGCCTTTGACGTGTCTTAAGAAAAATTTTTTCGTATCAGAAGCCGAACTGTCCATAGAAACTCATTTTTGACAGGATAGGAGAGCGTTGCCATGCGTTACTTTGATCTGCATTGTGATACCATGACGGAATGCTGCCGCAGAGATACCCCGCTTCGGGAAAATGAACTGCATGTCACTCTGCAAAAGGCTTCCGGACTGGCTGGCTTTGTGCAGTGCTATGCTGTTTGGATCCCCGATACGCTTCGAGGAGAGGAAGCCTTTCAGTGGTTTTGCCAGGTGGCGGAGCGCTTTCAGTTGGAGATGGAAAAAAACCGGGATCTTCTGCTTCCCTGCCGGGAGCTCGGAGACCTCGAAAGGGCGGAAACAGAGGGGAAATACGGGGCCGTTTTGACCGTGGAGAGCGGCGCTGCCTTGGGTGGAAAACTGGGAAATATTCAGGCATTAAAACGCTTGGGTGTAAAGCTGTGCACCCTGACCTGGAACGGAGAAAACGAATTGGGACGGGGCGTAGGGGCGCCCGGCTCCGGCGGGCTTTCCGCCTTTGGCAGGGCGGCGATCCACGAATTGGAAGCCGCGGGGATCGTGGCCGATCTTTCCCATGCCAGCCCGGAGCTGTTTTGGGATGTGGCGGAGGAGGCGAAAAAGCCTTTGGTAGCATCTCATTCCAATGCTTGGCGGGTTTGCAGGCATCGCAGAAACTTGACCGATGAACAGTTTGCGGCGATCAAGGCTTCCGGCGGACTTGTGGGCTTGAATTTTTACACGGCTTTCCTTCGGGAAGAGCCTGAAAAGGCCTCCATGGAGGATCTGCTTCGCCATGCGGAGCATTTTCTTTCCCTGGGCGGCGAGGATACGCTTTCTCTGGGCGGCGACATGGACGGCTCCGCCTTACCGGAGGATATGGCGGACGGCCTTTCGGCCATTCCCTGCCTGTACGAGTTGTTTTTGCGCCATTATCCAGAAGCGCTTGTAGAAAAGCTTTTTTATGACAACGCGGCCAATTTTTTTCAAAAGAACGGTCTGCTTTGACAGATTGCCGAAAATAGGGTATATTGAAGCGGCAAGGAAAAAGGAATGTCTAAAATTCTGATAGCGGGTGATGCAGATGCAGTATCAAAGCACAAGGGACGATAAAATACGGCTTCAGGCGTCTCAAGTGATCGCGCGGGGGATCTCCGAAGAAGGAGGTCTTTTCGTGCCGGAAGCCTTGCCGGATCTTCGCGGGGAGCTTTCCAATTTATCTAAGTTAAATTATTCCGCTCTGGCAAAGCGGATCTTTTCCTTCTTTCTGACTGACTTTTCTCAGGAGGAGATTTCAGCCTGTGTGGAAGAGGCTTATTCACCGGAAAAATTTGATGGAGAAGAACCTGTAAAGCTAGTTCCCTTAACAAAGAGCGGTAAAAAGAAGTATCTTTTGGAATTGTGGCATGGTCCTACCTGTGCCTTTAAGGATATGGCGCTGCAAATTTTGCCGCATTTTCTTACAAAGTCCATGGGAAAGGCGCTTCCCGGTAAGGAGGCTGTGATTCTGACGGCTACCTCCGGCGATACAGGTAAGGCCGCGCTGGAGGGCTTTCGGGATGTGCCGGGCACTCGGATCCTCGTGTTTTACCCCGAAAACGGCGTCAGCCAGATGCAGAAGCGCCAAATGGAGACCCAGGAAGGGGAGAATGTAAAAGTCTGCGCCATTAAGGGCAATTTTGACGATGCCCAGAACACCGTGAAACGAGTATTTACCGATCCCGCCATGAAAGCAGAGCTGGCTGCTCACAGCATGGTGTTTTCCAGTGCCAATTCCATCAATTTCGGCAGGTTGCTTCCTCAAATTATTTATTATTTTTATGCTTATTTCTCTCTTTGCCGCACCGGCGCTTTGCGTTTGGGCGAGCCTTTTCATGTGGCCGTTCCCACCGGAAATTTCGGAAATATCTTAGCGGCTTTTTATGCCTTTCAAATGGGTCTGCCGGTGGGGAAATTCATCTGCGCCTCCAACGCCAACCGGGTGCTGACAGATTTCATTCGTACTGGCGTTTACGACAGGAGGCGGGAATTCTTTACCACGATCTCGCCCTCCATGGACATTTTGATCTCCAGCAATCTGGAACGGCTGCTTTTTGCCCTTTCCGGAGAGAACAGCGCCGCCTTGGCTCAATGGATGCGGCAGCTTTCCGAAACCGGCTGCTATCAAGTAACGCCCGAAGTTTTACAGAAAATGCAGGAATTGTTTTTCGGCGGCTATTGTGATGATCAGCAAACCTCCAGTACTATTCGGCGGGTATGGGAAACAGAGGGGTATCTTTGTGATCCTCACACAGCCGTTGCTCTGGAGGTGTACGGTCAGTATCTTGCGGAAACCGGTGACTCGGACACTCCCACTGTGATCGCTTCCACGGCCAGTCCTTTTAAATTCCCGGAAAGTGTATTGGCCGCTTTGGGGAAAACGGTGCCTGAAGATGGCTTTGAGGCAATGGAGGCCCTGCAAAGCGTTTCCGGCGTGAAGCTTCCGGAGCAGCTGAAGGCGTTGCGGGAAAAGCCCATTCGTTTTCAAGAAACGATAGCGCCGGAGCAGGCCGATGAATTTATTCGAGCTTCCGCCGGTAAGGGTGAGTGCTGATATGGCGCTGTTTGTAATTGCCGATCTTCATCTTTCCTTAGGTGCGGATAAGCCCATGGACGTTTTCCCGGGCTGGAACGACTATGTTCAGCGTTTGGAAAAGAACTGGAATTCCCTGATAAAGCCTGAAGATACAGTCGTGATCGCGGGGGATATTTCCTGGGCAATGAATTTGGAGGACGCATTGGAGGACTTTGCTTTTATCCACTCGCTGCCGGGAGAAAAGATCATTATGAAAGGGAACCACGACTACTGGTGGTCTACCCGAAATAAGGCGGACAGCTTTTTTGCGGCCCATGGCTTTACCAGCCTGCGCATTCTTCACAACTGCGCCTATCGGGTAGGAGAAAGAGCCCTGTGCGGTACCAGGGGCTGGCTCTACAATTCCGAATCGGCGGAGGATAGAAAAATCGTCCTGCGGGAATCCGGGCGGCTGCTCGCTTCCATTGAGGAAGGAAAAAAGCTGGGAGGGGAGCTGACCGTCTTTCTCCATTATCCTCCGGTTTACGACACCATGGAATGCCGGGAAATTTTGGATCTTCTGGTGGAGCAGGGGGTCAAGGAGTGCTATTTTGGGCACATTCATGGGCAATATGCCGCCAAAAAGGCTTTGGTAGGAGAATATCGGGGTGTTCGAATGCGGCTGATTTCCGCCGATTTTGTAAATTTTTGCCCAGTTCTTGTTTCACTATGAGCTTTTTTCCAGTAATTGCGAAACATTTCACAATTTCCCTGAATATTTTACGGAAAAGATATAGATTCTTTGAAGTCTATATGCTATAATAGCTCTACATTGTGCGCAAAAGAGCTTCCTGATTGTCGTTGATTTTGAAGCTCATTCGCAAAAGCTTTTTGATAGTTTAAGTCTATTTTGAGAGGAAGAAAGAAAAAACATGGAGCTGAAATCTACCAAAAACATTGAGACAAACAAGTATGAGCTTGCTCTGGAAGTGAGCCCTGAGGAATTTAATGAAGCCATTAATTCCGTCTATAAGCGGGAAAGCAAAAAAATGAATGTTCCCGGCTTCCGCAAGGGACATGCCCCCAGAGCTTTTCTTGAAAAATATTACGGGGAAGAAGTGTTTTTTGAAGCTGCTGTAGATCATCTTTACCGCCCCATGGTGATGGAAGCCGTGGAAAAATCCGAATTGAAGGTCGTCAGCATCGGAGAATTCAAGATCGATGAGATCGGCAAGGAAAAGGGGATCAAATGCACGATAACGGTGGTCACAAAGCCGGAGGCTTCCATTGAGGGCTACAAGGGCATTGAAGTGGCAAAAGAGCCGGTGGTCGTTACGGCGGGCGATATCGACGCTGAGATCGAGCGGGTCAGAGAGCGGAATTCCAGGATCGTCACGGTAGAGGATCGCAGCGCGGAAAACGGCGATATCGCGGTGATTGATTTTGACGGCTATGTGGACGAAAAGCAGTTCGACGGTGGCAAGGCGGAAAATTACGAGCTCTCCCTTGGAGCCGGGCAGTTTATCCCCGGCTTTGAAGAGCAGGTCGTCGGCCATAAAACCGGTGAGGAATTCGATGTAAACGTCACCTTCCCGGAGGATTATCACGCGGAAGAACTGAAGGGTAAGGCGGCTGTCTTTAAGATCAAGCTTCATGAGATCAAGAAGAAGGAGCTGCCGGAGGTAGACGATGAGTTCGTAAAGGATGTCAGCGAATTTGACACGCTGGACGAATACCGGAAGGACTTGGAAAAGACTCTTTTGTCCCGCCGGGAAAAAACGGCTGATTCCGATGTGGAAAACCAGCTGGTCGATGCTGTGATCGAAAAGGTAGAGGCAGAGATCCCGGACGAGATGGTGGAAAACGAAGTGGATGAAATGATCAATTCCTTCGCTTACCGGCTGCAGTCTCAGGGCTTGAAGCTGGAAACCTATCTTCAATATACCAATATGTCCGTAGACCAGCTGAGAACAGAATATAAGCCTCAGGCAGATCGCCAGGTGCGGCTGCGGCTGGGATTGGAAAAGATCGCGCAGCTGGAGGAGATCAAGCCCAGCGAGGAAGAGACCGAAGAGGAATATCAGAAGCTTTCCGAGTCCTATGGAATACCTCTGGAAAATGTCAAGAAAATGGTAAGCGCGGAGGATCTGAACGCTGATATCGCCAACCGGAAGGTCATTGAATTCCTGAAGGAGAACGCGGTGATCACGGAAGCGAAGAAGACCGAGGAAAAGAAGCCCGCGAAAAAGAAAGCGCCCGCTAAGAAGAAAACTGAGGCGGCTGCTGACACCGAAACAGATGAAAAGCCCGTGAAGAAAAGAACCGCCAAAAAGGCCGCAAAGCCGGAAGAGGAAAAATCCGAGGGCTAAAAGCGTTCTCAGAAGAATAAACCTTATTGTTTGCTATCATACTAACGCAGGGCTGATTTAGAAAGGAGTCAACTACTTTGGATATGAGTCTTGTACCTTATGTTGTCGAACAGACCAGCCGCGGTGAGCGTTCCTACGATATTTTCTCCCGCCTGCTCAATGACAGGATCGTCATGCTGAACGGCGAGGTAAACAACGCTTCCGCTACCGTGGTCGTAGCCCAACTGCTTTATCTGGAGGGCCAGGATCCGGAAAAGGATATTTCCCTGTACATCAACAGCCCCGGCGGCGTGATCACCGACGGCATGGCGATTTACGATACGATGCAGTATATCAAGTGCGATGTTTCCACCATTTGCCTTGGTATGGCGGCCAGTATGGGTTCCTTCCTTCTGGCAGCGGGCGCGAAGGGAAAACGCTTTGCTCTGCCGAACAGCGAGATCATGATCCACCAGCCCAGCGGCGGCGCCCAGGGGCAGGCTACTGATATCAGCATTCACGCCGATCATATCCTGCGTGTCAAAAAGAGACTCAACACGCTGCTTTCTGAAAAAACCGGGCAGCCCCTTGAGATCATTGAAAGGGATACCGAGCGGGATAATTTTATGACCGCGCAAGAGGCTTTGGAGTACGGGCTGATCGACAAGGTGATCGAACACCGATAAACTGAGGAGGAACCCGAATGGCGGGCAACAACGAAAACGAAATTTGCTGTTCCTTTTGCGGCAAGCCGCAGCCTTTGGCCGAACGGCTGATTGCCGGCTCCGGCGTTTATATTTGTGATGCGTGCGTCAGGCTTTGTATGTCCATCATTCAGGACGAAGACAGGCTGAAAAAAGGCAGAAGTGATGAGAAAGAGGTAGGGATCCTGCTTCCCAAGCCCCAGGAGATCAAAAAGAAGCTGGATGAGTACGTGGTGGGCCAGGATGACGCCAAAATTGCGCTGTCTGTGGCGGTTTATAATCACTACAAGCGTATTTATTTTTCCAGCGATGAAGTGGAATTGACAAAAAGCAACGTTTTGCTGCTCGGTCCTACCGGCGTGGGCAAAACCTATCTGGCGCAAACTCTGGCAAGGCTTTTAGACGTTCCCTTCGCCATTGCGGACGCCACTACTCTGACAGAAGCCGGTTATGTGGGCGAAGACGTGGAAAACATTCTTCTCCGGCTGATCCAGGCCGCTGATTACGATGTATTCAAGGCGGAGCGGGGGATCATTTATATCGACGAGATCGATAAGATCTCCCGAAAATCCGAGAATCAGTCTATTACAAGGGACGTCAGCGGGGAAGGCGTGCAGCAGGCCTTGCTGAAAATTCTGGAGGGAACCGTTGCGGGGGTACCGCCGAAAGGTGGCAGAAAGCACCCGCAGCAGGAGACCATCAATATTGACACTTCCAATATTCTCTTTATTTGCGGCGGCGCGTTTGACGGCTTGGAGAAAATCGTACAAAAACGTGTAGCTTCTACTTCATTGGGCTTCGGCGGCGAGATCCACGGAAAATCGGAGTTGGACGCCACCAACTGGATGAAGGACGTTACGCCCCATGACCTTGTAAAATATGGCCTTATTCCTGAATTGGTAGGCCGTATCCCGGTGATCACTTCCCTGGACGCGCTGGACGAGGCTTCTCTGGTACGCATTCTTCGAGAGCCGAAAAGTTCTTTGGTGTGCCAGTATAAGAAGCTGTTTGATTTGGATAAGGTCGATCTTGAGTTCACCGATGATGCGTTGGAGGCCATTGCCAAGAAAACTCTGGAGCGCAAAACCGGCGCTCGAGGTCTGAAGGCCATTATGGAGGGCGTGCTGATGCCTACCATGTATCGTGTCCCCAGTGATTATACGGTGGAAAAAGTGACCATCACAAAGGAAATGGTGGAAAACGGCTCACAGCCGGAAATGGTCTATAATAAAGATCGGAAGCCCGTGAAGATCAAAATCGCTCAGTCAAAGCAGAGAAGCCGTAGAGATTCCGTTTCCTGACCTTTACACGGCAAAGGGAAAGTTTATTTTATTTATGAAATCCCCCAAAAAAGAAAAGGCTGTTGCCGGCAGCGCCGGCTGCAGTCTTTCCCTGATTTTAGGAGTACATATATGCAAAATTTTACAGAAGAAAATCTAAAAATAGAAAATAACCTCACATTGCCGATCCTGGCGATTCGGGGACTGGTTTTTTTCCCCGGTATGATGCTGCAATTTGATGTGGCCAGAAAAAAGTCTATTCTAGCCGCTTCGGAAGCAGTGGAAAAGGATCGATTGATTTTCCTTGTTACACAGGTGAATCTTTCTGAAAACGAGCCTTCCGGCGATGATCTTTATAAAACAGGCGTCATTGCCCGGATCAAACAGGTGGTCCACCGCTCGGAGGAAGGGGTAAAGCTTCATGTGGAAGGTCTCTACCGTGGAGAGATCCAGTCGCTTGTCAAGGAAAACCCTTATCTGCTTGGAAATATTCGAAAGTGTCCTATTATTACTTACAAAAAATCTTCCAGATCTGAAGCTTTTATCCGTATCGTCCATGAGAAGTTCGATCAGTATTTGGGCCTGTTTAAGCGTGTTCCGCCCGATGTACTGCTGGGGGTGCTTCAGGAAAAGGACTGCGGCAGGCTGGCGGACTATCTGGCTTCTAATATTTCCATCGATTTTGAGAGAAAACAATATATTTTAGATGAACTTCGTCCCTTGAAACGCATTCAGAAGCTGATCGATCTTCTGACGGAAGAGATCCAGATCCTGAAGGTAGAGGAGGAGATCAATCAAAAGGCTCAGGAGCAAATGGACGAAAACCAGCGGGAATACTTCCTGAAGGAGCAGCTTCGCGCCATTTCCAGCGAGCTGGGGGAAGAGGACAACCCGCAGCAGGAGGCCGATGAGCTGCGGGAAAAAATCCTGGCGATGAAGCTGCCGCAGCTCTGTGAGGAGAAACTGCTGAAGGAATGTGATAAGCTTTGCCGCATGCCTTATGGTTCTCATGAGGCCAGTGTTCTTCGGGTCTATCTTGATACCTGTCTGGAGCTGCCCTGGAGTGCTTCTACCAAAGAACGCCTGGATTTGAAACGCGCGCAGCGCATTTTAGACCGAGATCATTATGGGCTGGAAAAAATCAAGGAACGTTTTCTGGAAATTTTGGCCGTCAAGAGCTTAACACCAAAAAACGCCGGGCAGATCATTTGCCTGGTGGGGCCTCCCGGCGTGGGAAAAACCTCTATTGCCCGTTCCATTGCCGACGCGACAGGAAGAAAATATGTTCGTGTTTCTCTGGGCGGGGTTAGCGATGAGGCTGAGATCATGGGGCACCGCCGTACTTATGTGGGTTCTATGCCGGGGCGCATCATCAATGCCGTGAAGCAGGCAGGGGCAAAAAATCCATTGATCCTGCTGGACGAGATCGACAAGCTCGGTCAGAATTTCAAGGGTGATCCTTCTTCCGCTCTTTTAGAGGTGCTGGACCCGGAGCAAAACAAGGAATTCTGCGATCACTATATCGATATGCCCTTTGACCTGAGCGATGTTTTGTTTATCACCACCGCAAACGACGCTTCCCGAATTCCCGGTCCCCTTTATGACCGTATGGATATTCTGGAATTGGGCAGCTATACCTTGGAAGAAAAATGTAATATCGCCACCCGGCATTTGATCAGAAAACAGCTGGAAAAGCATGGCTTAAAAGCCGTTCAGCTGAAATTTTCCAAGGCTGCTGTAAAAGGGATCATTGAAGGCTATACCAGAGAAGCGGGTGTTCGAAACTTAGAGAGATCATTGGCCTCGATTTGCAGAAAAGTTGCGAGAATGGCGGTTTCTCAGGAAAACTTTCACTCCTATACAGTAAAGCCGGAAAATCTAGAAGGGCTTTTGGGACCGCGGAAATTCCAAAAGGATCTTTTACAGGGAGAAGACACGGTAGGGCTTGTCAACGGACTTGCCTGGACCAGTGTGGGAGGAGAGCTTCTGCCGATCGAGGTAGCGGTCATGGAGGGAACCGGAAAAATACAGCTTACCGGTTCTTTGGGAGATGTGATGAAGGAATCCGCCAATGCGGCAATCACCTGCATTCGCACCAGAGCCAACTCTTTGGGGATCTCTCCGAAATTTTATGAAAAATGCGATATCCATATCCATGCCCCGGAAGGGGCCGTGCCAAAGGATGGGCCTTCCGCGGGTACCGCGATGGCAACAGCGATCACCTCCGCCCTGTGCGGAATACCGGTGCGCCGGGATGTGGCTATGACAGGGGAAATCACTTTACAGGGACGGGTGCTTCCCATAGGCGGCCTTCGGGAAAAGTCAATGGCGGCTTATAAGAACGGAATAAAAACCGTGCTGATCCCGGCGGATAACGTGCCGGATCTGGCGGAAGTAGACGAGGTCGTAAAGAAAAATGTCACGTTTGTTCCTGTCAAACGCATCGATGCCGTTTTGAATGCCGCTTTGACTCGAATGCCCTGTCCGGAGCTTTCCGAAAGCAGCAGGACGCTTTCACCGGAGGCAGGTGTGTCCCGTTCCAGAGCCTCAGAGCTTTATCAGTAGGAGGGGGCCTATGAATTTTCAAAAAGCGGAGTTTGAGCTTGCGGCAGGAAGAAAAGAACAGCTGCCGTGCTCCGATCTGCCGGAGATCGTATTTTCCGGAAGGTCAAATGTAGGGAAATCCTCGCTGATCAATAAGCTGGTAAACAGAAAAGCCCTGGCCCGCACCAGTTCCACCCCCGGAAAAACGGCAACGATCAATTTTTTTCGGATAGACGGCTGCCGTTTTGTCGATCTGCCGGGATATGGCTATGCCAAGGTATCAAAAGGTGAAAAGGAGCGGTGGGCAGAGCTGGTGGAAGGATATTTTGCGCAGGATCGGCAGATCGCGCTGGTGCTTCAGCTGGTGGACATGCGCCGGGATCCCACTGCCGATGATTTCGATATGATACGCTTTCTGCTGGAGACCGGAGTTCCCTTTGCGGTGGTGTGCACAAAAAGCGATAAACTTAATAAAACCGAAGCTTCCGTACAGCTTTCAAGATATCATGAGTTATTTCGGCAAAATGAAATACCGTTTTATCCCTTCTCCGCGGTTTCCGGAGCAGGTACGGAGGAATTGCGCGGTTTGCTTTCAGAAACAGTCTTGGAAACTATGAACGGGGAAATAGAAAAAGGGGTGTTTTGATTTGTTTTCTTCCTGCCTTTCCATCAATGAAGAAGGACATCTTGCCATCAGCGGCTATGATACCGTGGAGCTGGAAAAGCAGTACGGTACTCCGCTTTACGTCATGAGTGAAGAGGAGATCCGCAGCGTATGCAGACGCTACGTTTCTTCTTTTCAGACCTGCTATCAGGGAAACGGAAAGCCGATCTATGCCAGCAAGGCTTTTTGTTGCAAGGAGATATGCCGTATCGTGCTCAGCGAGGGCCTTGATCTGGAGGTCGTGTCCGGCGGGGAGCTGTACACCGCCTTGCAGGCTGGAGTTCCTGCCGAACAGATCCATTTTCAGGGAAATAACAAGACGATTTCCGAGTTGACGCTTGCCGTGGAAAACGGTGTGGGAGATATTGTAGCGGACAGTATTTCAGAGCTTTATAAGCTTCAAAAAATTGCCGGACAGCAGGGGAAAACAGTATCCGTTTCTTTGCGCATCAAGCCTGGTATCGATGCGCATACCCATGAATTTATCCGCACCGGGCAGATCGATTCAAAATTCGGGATCGATCTGAGCAGCGGCGAAGCGCTGGAAGCCGTAAAGCTGGCTTCTCAAATGGACCACATCGTTTTGCGGGGCGTACATTGTCATATCGGCTCCCAGATCTTCGAGAAGCAGCCCTTTGTTCACGCGGCGGAGGTCATGCTGGATTTCCTTGCGAGGGTGAAGAAAGTGCTTGGAGAAGAGCTGGAATTTTTGAATTTGGGCGGCGGCTTTGGAATTCACTATACAGAGCGGGACGATGCGATTCCCTATGAGGAATACATGGAAGCTGTTTCTGAGGCGATCCATCAAAAGTGTGAAGAGCATAGCCTTTCCATGCCGAAAATTTACATTGAGCCGGGGCGTTCCATTGTAGGAGAAGCAGGTATCACCCTGTATACGGTGGGCAGCGTTCGGGAGATCCCCGGCGTGAGAAATTATGTGATGATCGATGGGGGCATGTTTGAAAATCCCCGGTACGCGCTGTACCAATCCGATTATACCTGCCTGATCGCCAACAAGGCTTCCCAGCCTGCGGACTATACGGCCACGATCGCCGGAAAATGCTGTGAAAGCGGGGATCTGATCCAGGAGCATACCGCCATTCAAAAACCGGAGGAAGACGATATTTTAGCGGTGCTTTCCACCGGCGCCTATAATTATTCCATGGCCTCCAATTATAACAGAAATCCAAGGCCCGCTTGCGTGATGGTTTCTCAGGGAAGCTCCCGTGTGATCATTCGGGGAGAAACCTATGAGGATCTGCTGCGGGGAGATATTTGATAGCAGTTTACTTTTTAGTTATCTCAGCAAAAGGCCGTTCTTTGTGGATGGCCTTTTCTTTGAGAGATTTCAAAAACACAAACGGGGGTTCAGCGATTTGTGGTGCGCAGGGCTGCCTTATCTTCACTCCCTTTTTATCATCGTTTCCGGAACCAACTCTAAGCGGAAACCACTCTTTCAAAATCTACTTGTAACAGTTTCTTTTGATTGGGCAGCAGAACCTCCAGGGTCTTGATCATATGATATCCAATTTCAAGCATTGCTTTTTCCAAAGCATGTGGTTCCATTTGGCAATGGATTTGTTCCAGCCCGTCAAAGGCAGAAAGATACGGAGAATCAGATACCCAGTTGTTTTCCATGTTGATTTGTATCACACAGGAGGCATAGCGGGGGCAGGTGTGCCGAAGCACTTTTTGAAAGCTTTCGTAGCCAATGTATTCGATCACCAAGTTGGCGATCACCAGCTCCGCTGGAGGAAGCTTGTGGAACTCTTTTGTCAAGTCGATGCACAGGCATTCCAGAATGCCAGCTAAATTCGGATATCTGGAAGCAGTCTCTTTTAGATAAACCGGGTTGATATCCACTCCAAATACCTTTGAGAATTTGTTTCTTTGAACATGCTCAAGTCCGTTTCCTCCCGCAACGCCCAATATGATAGCGCTGGAAACAGGATAAGTGCCAAGCTGATCCTTCATCAGTTCGTTCATCGCTTGTAATTGTCGAACGGAGTCAAGCCTCATGTGATTTTCATAGTCAGATAACGGGATTTTCTCCCATGGATTTTCCATTTGTCTGTTCCTTTCAAATTTTACTGGGCTGTCTTTATGGCCCTTCTCCAGCTTGCGGCGTTAATTGTATCATTGCCGGTCTCAAACGTCAATGTACCGGGGAGCGCGTTTTTTGTCAATTTCCCCGGTTTACTTTTTCATTTTTCTGTGGTAAAATGGTAAAGCAAAAAACTTTGGGAGAGGTAGCGTCAAAATGAACGGTAAGCTTCACGACAAAAATATCGATTTTCTATTTCAGGCTGTGCTTTCTCTGGAAACAGTGGAAGAATGTTATCAATTTTTTGACGATCTGTGCACTATGCCGGAGCTGAAGGCCATGTCCCAGCGTTTGGAGGTAGCCAAAATGCTCAGCAGAAAGCAGGTATACAGCGATATTGTGGCGGAAACCGGCGCATCAACAGCCACCATCAGCAGGGTAAACCGCAGCCTGAATTACGGCAGTGATGGATATTCTCTGGTATTTGGGCGGCTGGAGCAGGAGCGTTAGCGCTGCTGTTTTTCTTGCGGCTTTTGAATCGCTGATTTATTGCGCTTTCGGAACGGAAAAAGGCAGGTGACCGATATGACGAGCTCTTACGCAGTTTTTGCCCAATATTATGACGATCTTACGCAAAATGTGGAATACGTGAAATGGGCTGATTATCTCTTAGAATTGCTGAAACGGCTGGGACATCAGCCCGGCCTCACGGTAGATCTGGCTTGCGGTACCGGCACTCTTACATTGGAGCTCTTTCGGCGCGGCGTGGATATCTACGGTGTGGACGCTTCGGTGGAAATGCTTTCCGAAGCGAAAGTAAAATGCGCGGAGGCCGGCGCGGATATTCTGTTTTTGCGGCAGAAACTACAGGCTTTGGATCTATATGGTACTGTCAATACTGCTCTTTGCACACTGGACAGCCTGAACCATTTACACAGCAGGGAAGAGGTGCAAAAAGCCTTTGATAAAGTATCGCTTTTCATGGACCCCGGCGGGTGGTTCCTCTTTGATATGAACACGCCCTATAAACACGAGAAGGTTTTGGGGGATAACATTTTTGTCTATGATACAGATGATGTGTACTGTGTGTGGCAGAATCATTATTCATCACGTGACCACAGGGTAGATATTCAGCTTGATTTTTTTCAGCGGGAAAACGAAATGTATTTTCGCAGCTCGGAAAGCTTTTTTGAATTGGCTTATTCCACAGAGGAAATCATGGAGATGTTAAAAAAGTCCGGTTTTGGTCAGTTTTCTTTTTTTGAGGCCCTGACCTTTGACCCACCCTCAAGCGAAACTCAGCGAATTATTTACGCTGCTCAAAAAATTTCTGAAACGCAGATAGGAACCAACAGATATGGCAGATAAAATTCTTCGTACTATTACTTCAGACGGAAGCCTTATGGCTTCTGCGATCGATTCCACTAAGATCGTATCCACCGCACAGCAGCTTCACGGTTTGACAAAAACCTCCTGTGCCGCTTTGGGGCGTCTCCTGACTGGCGCTTCTTTAATGGGCGCCATGCTGAAGAGCGATAAGGCTTCTCTTACGGTCAAGGTAAATGGGGGAGGCCCCTTGGGAAATCTTGTGGCAATTTCAGACCCTCACGGTAATGTCAGGGGTTATGTGGACTCTCCGAAAGTGGAGCTGCCCTTAAAGCCAAATGGGAAAATAGATGTAGGCGGCGCCGTGGGAAAGAACGGGCGTTTAGCCGTTATGCGTGACTTTGGGGAAAGGGATCCCTATATTGGGCAGGTAGAGCTTGTCAGCGGCGAGATCGCGGAGGATCTCACCCAGTATTATGCGCAAAGCGAGCAGATCCCCACTGTATGCGCTTTGGGTGTTTTAGTAAACCGAAATACGGGGGAGGCCATGCTGTCCGGCGGGCTTTTGATCCAGGTGCTGCCCGGTGCGGAAGCTTCTGCAGTTTCCCGATTGGAAGAAAATGTGGGGAAGCTGGAATCTGTCACCACCATGCTGGCAAAAGGCGTCTCCCTTCCGGATATGTGCAGGCTGGCTTTGGATGGCTTCTCGATGGAGATTTTGGATGAGTATCAGGTACATTACGCCTGCCGCTGCAGTAAGGAGCGGTTTGCGAACGCTCTTTTGACCTTGGGGTCTGAAGAAATTTTATCCTTACCCTTAAACGATGAGGAGCAGGCGGAAGCCGTGTGCCAATATTGTAACCGAAAATACTATTTTTCCCGGTCGGAGCTGGAGCTGCTGGCAGAAAAAGCGCGGGAAAGCAAAAAGAAAAAATAGAGAAAAAAGAGCTTGACAAATAGAAAAGAATCCTGTAGAATGTAAAAGTCGTTGGAAAGCAATTGCTTTCCGTACTATGGGGGCATAGCTCAGCTGGTTAGAGCACCTGCCTTACAAGCAGGGGGTCATAGGTTCGAGTCCTATTGTCCCCACCAAAAAGAAGATTTCCGAAAAGGTTTATGGAGATATTTGGCCCGGTAGTTCAGCTGGTTAGAACGCTAGCCTGTCACGCTAGAGGTCGACGGTTCGAGCCCGTTCCGGGTCGCCAATATGCCTCTGTAGCTCAGTCGGTAGAGCAGAGGACTGAAAATCCTCGTGTCATTGGTTCGATTCCGATCGGAGGCACCAGAAAAAAAGACTTGCTTCGGCAGGTCTTTTTTTCTTTTATAAAAATTCACACAGGAGCAGCGGCTTTGTCGTTCAAGAAATTTTGATGGTTTCCCAAATATAGGTTGACAAATCACAGGAAACTGCATATAATATAAAAGCTGTCACCAAAAACGGCAAATATGCGGACGTAGCTCATCTGGTAGAGCGCCACCTTGCCAAGGTGGAGGTAGCGAGTTCGAGCCTCGTCGTCCGCTCCAAAAGAGAAGAGAGTAGAATGCTTTTCTCTTTATCAGACTACGAGGCTCGAACTCGCGGCTTTCATTCAGGGAAATTCCGAAGGAATTTCTGAAAGCTTCGGCAAGCCGAAGCTTTGCCTTGATCGTCCGCTCCAAAAGAGAAGAGAGCAGAATGCTTTTCTCTTTATCAGACTACGAGGCTCGAATTTGCGGCTTTGAATGGTGACATAGCCAAGCGGTAAGGCATGGGTCTGCAAAACCCTGATTCCCCGGTTCAAATCCGGGTGTCACCTCCAAAACAAAGAAAAATCTCCGGCATAACATGCTGGAGATTTTTCTTTGTTTTATTTACAGCATCATATATTTTTGATCTGCTTATAGGAGAAGCGCAAGGGTGTGCTTCGTTTTAAGCGAAAGCCATCGCTCTCTTTCCGGCGCATATAAACGCTTTGCACCAGTCCAAATCCCAAATACAAACAGGCTGCGGAGGAGCCGCCTGCGCTGAAAAAAGGAAGTGTAACACCCATGGCGGGGAGAAGTGTTAGACACATACCAATATTGGAAATGGATTGCAGGGCAACAAGGCCAAAGAAACCGAAGCAAATATACTTTCCCAAATCGTCCCGGGAAGAATGGGCCACGTGCAGGATCTTCAACAGGAATAGCAGCAGAAGTAAAATGATAAGGGAACAGCCAATAAACCCCAGTTCTTCTCCGGCAACTGAAAAAATGTAGTCACTGTGCTGAAAGGGAACGCTGTTATTTGCCACGCGGCCACCTTCAAACAGGCCTTGTCCTCTAAGGCGCCCGCTACCGATGGAGATCCTGCCTTGATACTGCTGATAGCCGTCATTTAACTGTACGGAAGAGTTTTCCAGATTAAATACGGCAATGAATCGGTTTTTTTGGTAGTCCTTGAGAACAAAGTTCCACAAAAGGGGCAGCGCGATCAATACAAGGCCGCCCAGTATGGCAAAATACCGCAGCTGAATTCCCGCGGAAAGGCTCATTGCCAGGAAAATGAAAAAGAATACGATCGTGGCGCCGGTATCTCCCTGCATTTCACAAAGCAAAAGCGGGACCAGGGCGTGTAGCCCTAGAAATACGATCTGTAAAGGATCCGTGATTTTGCCGCGTTTTTGTACGATATCGAGATGTTTGGCATAGGTCAAAATGAAAGCGATCTTGACCAGTTCTGAAGACTGAAAGGTTCTTCCACCGATACTGATCCATGCCTTCGCCGCAACGCCGCCGCCGCCGGTGACTTCTTCTCCGAAAAGAGCGGTGTAGATCATCAGAAAAATAGAAAAACCCGCGATCAGGTACCAGAAATTGGCAAGCTCTGAATAATCGATCAGCGAAACTACCACAGCGCCGATCACACCCAGGCCAATGGCAAAAAGCTGGGTGCGAAAATAATTGGCCTCTGTGGCCCGTGACACGCTTTTCAGCAGGATCAGGCTGTAAACGGAAATAAGCGCCAGCAGCAGCCACAAAACAATATCGGCGCGCCTGATGTAACTGAATAATCCCTTAAAACCTCGTTTTATCATAAAATGCTCTTTCTTTCCCCATGTGTTTTTCACGCTTCTATCTTTGTTTAGTATACCAGAAGAAAAAGGCCGCGGCAAGTTTTTTTACCCTTAGTCTTTACTATTCCGGCAAGATACTTTATAATTCATATAGAAAGGCAAAAATTCCATAGGCCGGTTCCGGCCGGAAAGGTATGAGAAACACATATGCTGACTGATATCGAAATCGCACAGGGGACAAGCCTGAAGCCTGTTTCAGAGATCGCGGCGGAGCTGGGGATCCGGGAAGAGGAACTGGAGCTTTACGGAAGGTATAAGGCTAAAATCAACGAAACTGCCTTTGCGCGTTTGGCGGAGAAGCCAGACGGAAAGTTGATTCTGGTAACAGCCATCAATCCGACGCCGGCCGGAGAAGGAAAGACCACTACCACGGCGGGCTTGGGCGAAGCCATGGCGAAAATCGGGAAAAAAGCAATCATCGCACTGCGCGAGCCCTCTCTTGGGCCGGTGTTCGGCGTAAAGGGCGGAGCGGCAGGCGGCGGCTATGCTCAGGTTTTGCCCATGGAGGATATCAACCTTCATTTCACAGGCGATATGCACGCGATCACCTCTGCGAATAACCTTTGCTGCGCTATGCTGGATAACCATATGCAGCAGGGAAACGCCCTGGGGATCGATCCCAGAAGGATCCTGATCAAACGCTGTTTGGATATGAACGATAGGGCCCTGCGAAATATTGTGGTGGGTCTTGGCGGAAAAATCAACGGTGTTCCCAGAGAGGACGGCTTTATTATCACGGTGGCTTCCGAAGTGATGGCGATCCTTTGTCTGGCACGGGATATGGAAGATTTGAAAAAGCGACTGGGAAATATTCTCATCGCCTACACATACGGCGGCGAGCCTGTTTACGCCCGGGATATCAAGGCGGAAGGCGCTATGGCGGCTTTGCTGCGGGACGCTGTCAATCCCAATCTGGTACAGACCATTGAAGGCACCCCCGCCATTATGCACGGTGGGCCCTTCGCCAATATTGCTCACGGCTGCAACTCTGTAAGAGCTACTCGGCTGGCGCTGAAGCTGGCGGATTATTGCATTACGGAGGCTGGCTTCGGCTCTGACCTGGGCGCGGAAAAATTCATGGACATCAAGTGCCGCATGGCTAAGCTGAAGCCCTCCTGCGTGGTGGTCGTGGCTACTGTTCGCGCGCTGAAGTATAACGGCGGAGTTTCCAAGGCGGAATTGGCAAATGAGAATGTGGAGGCGCTGAAAAAGGGCTCTGTGAATTTGAAGGCCCATGTGGAAAATATGCAAAAATTCGGCGTGCCCGTAGTGGTGGCGATCAATCGTTTTGGTACGGATACCGATGCTGAGCTTCAGGTCATTGACGATTGCTGCAAAGAGCTGGATGTTTCTTACGCCTTGTCCGAGGTGTTCGGAAAAGGCGGAGAAGGCGGCAGAGAACTGGCGGAAACTATTTGCCGTGTCATTGAGGAAAAGGAGGGGGAAACAAAGTTTGCTCCGATTTATTCCGATGAGCTTCCAGTAGAAGAGAAGATCAAGGCTGTGGCGGAAAAAATTTATGGAGCAGACAGTGTGCTCTTTACAAAGCAGGCGCAGAAATCCCTGCAAGAGATCAAAGCTCTGGGCGGGGATTCCATGCCGGTCTGTATTGCGAAAACCCAGTACTCTCTTTCCGACGATCCTTCTCTGCTGGGCAGACCCAGCGGGTTCCAGATCACGATCCGGGATCTGAAGCTTTCCAGCGGCGCGGGCTTTGTGGTAGCTTACGCGGGAGATATTATGACCATGCCTGGCCTGCCGAAAATTCCCGCCGCAGAAAAGATCGATGTAGACGAAAACGCAGTCATTCACGGCCTGTTTTGATGCGGCAGGAATTTATCACCCATTCTCCCGAGGAAACCAAGGGGCTGGCGGCCCGGCTTGCAAATCGGCTGCGGGGCGGGGAAGTGCTGGCCTTTACCGGAGGAATGGGTATGGGAAAAACTGCTTTTACTTCTGGCCTTGTTTCCGCTTTGGGCGCGGGAGATGTGGTTTCCAGCCCAACCTTTGCCCTTGTCAATGAATATGTGGGCAGGCTGACGGTAGAACATTTTGACATGTACCGCGTCACTGGCTGGGACGACCTGTATTCCACCGGCTTTTTCGATTATTTAGACACCGACTGTGTGCTGGTCATCGAGTGGAGCGAAAATATCGAGGCGGCGTTGCCGGAAAACACTTTATGGATCCATATTTGCCCCGGTACGACAGAAACGACGCGTGTGATCACGCTTGTGGGAGAGGGTTGGAAGGAGGTGCTGTGATATGCTGCTTTTGGCGATAGACTCTTCAGCTGGGCCTGCTTCAGCCGCTGTGCTGGAAGAGGAAAAATTGTTAGGCGAGTATTTTATCAACACAAAGCAAACTCACAGTCAAACGCTGCTTCCCATGGTGAAGAGCCTGCTGAAAGCTCTGGGAAAGAGCTGCGCGGAGCTTGACGCTCTAGCGGTTTCCCGTGGCCCGGGTTCTTTTACAGGCGTGCGTATCGGGATCTCCTGTATAAAGGGGCTTGCTATGCCGAACAACACGCCATGCTGCGGCGTTTCCACCCTGGAGGCCATTGCCATGCCGGGGCGGTATTATGACGGAGCTCTTGTCTGTGCGGTCATGGACGCCAGGTGCGGGCAGGTATATCAGGCGTTGTTTCGGGCGGAAGCGGGGGAGCTTCACCGTCTTACACCGGACAGAGCCTTGTCTGTTGCGGAGCTTTCGGAGGAATACAGAAAATACGGAAGCGATCTGATCCTGTTTGGAGACGGAGCTGCTCTATGCCATGAAGCCTTTCGGGAATGGGGAGCGCGTATCGCGCCGCCGGAGCTGCGGTTTCAGCATGCTTCTTCCGTGGCGCTTGCCGCTATGAAACAGCTTACGAAGGGGAACACGATCGCAGCTCAGGAGTTGGCGCCCGCCTATCTGCGGCTGCCACAGGCGGAACGGGAGCTGAAAAAGAAACAGGAGAAAGGGGAAAACGCACTATGAAGCTTGTGATAGGCTGCGATCACGGCGGCTTTGAATTGAAGGAAGCCGTTCGTGGCTATCTGGAGGAACACCACATCGATTATGAAGATTTCGGCGCCTTCAGCACAGAATCGGTGGATTACGCGCCGATCGCGGCAAAAGCCGCAAAGGCTGTAGCGGCCGGAAAGGCTGATTACGGTGTTTTGATTTGCTCTACCGGGATCGGAATTTCCATTGCGGCTAACAAGGTAAAGGGAATACGGGCGGCGCTGTGTACGAATACCTTTTGCGCTGAAATGACCCGCCGGCACAATAACGCCAATATTCTCTGTATGGGCGGCAAAGTGGTGGACCGGGAGACTGCCTTAAAAATGCTGGAACTTTTTCTTCACACAGAGTTTGAAGGCGGCCGCCACCAAAGGCGGATCGACCAGATCGCGCAGGTCGAAGAAGGAGCGCTGTAGTCAGGGAATAACCGTGCTGAAAGTTTTCGCACGGAAATAATAGGAGGAATCAGACGATGCAGGAAAACAAAAATATTTTCGTTATGGATCACCCGCTGATTCAGCACAAGCTGACCTTTTTGCGAGACAGCTCCACCGGAACCAAGCATTTCCGGGAGCTGGTCAATGAAATTGCCACGCTGATGTGCTATGAGGCTACGCGGGATCTTCCCTTGATGGACGTGGAGATCGAAACGCCCATGCAGAAAACCACTACCAAGGTGATTGCCGGGCGGAAGCTGGCGTTTGTTCCCATTCTTCGCGCTGGCTTGGGCATGGTGGACGGCATGCTGAACCTGGTTCCTTCCGCCAAGGTAGGCCATATCGGCCTGTATCGGGATCACGATACTCTAAAGCCCGTGGAGTATTACAATAAGCTGCCGCAGGATATCGAGGAACGTGACGTGATCGTACTGGATCCCATGCTGGCTACCGGCGGTTCCGCCATAGACGCTATCACCATCGTGAAGCGGAGCAAACCCAAAAGCATTAAATTCCTCTGCATCATTTCCGCTCCCGAAGGCCTGGAAGCACTGACAAAGGCTCATCCTGACGTACACATTTACTGTGCCGCTGTGGATGAGAAGTTGAATGAAAACGGATATATTCTTCCTGGCTTGGGCGACGCCGGAGACCGGATCTTCGGTACCATCTGATTTTCTGAGCTGACTCGAAGCTGTAGATACTGAATTTTAAAGGTATCCGCAGCTTCTTTGTTTATTTTTTCATTTTTCTTTGAAAATTTGGGTAAACGTGATATAATATCCAAAAGAGCATGCGGATATTATAAAATTAAAATTGCCTTGCCCAGTTTGTGCTTCGCATAACGGGCAATCGGTTCATTAGCACCGAAGAATAAATGGTGCTTTTTTGGTTCACAAAAGCACCGGACTTCTCCGGAATGGTTTGAAGCATATGATGTGTGTTGGAAGAAAGCATACCGCCTGCTTTTTGCGGGAATATTTATACAAAGCTTTGCTTCAAAGGAAGGGCAAATAAATATGAGTGAAAATAGAATTTGGCAGGTGGGCAGGGCCGCCGTATTGAGAAGCTATACGGATCCGCGCTTCAAAACCATGAAAGTATCGGTCAACATGCTGCTGCCCCTCAAACAGGAGACGGCCGCGCTGTATGGGATTTTGCCCAGCCTGGTTACCAGGGCAACGAGGGAATACCCGGATTTTGCTTCCTTGAACCGGAAGCTTTCCAAGCTGTACGGCGCTTCTCTTCGTTCCGGGGTTCGGAAAATAGGGGAGTTTCAGTGCTTGACTCTGGCCGCCGATGGGATCTCCAGCCGGTATGCTTTTGGCGGGGACAATATGTTTGCGGAGCTTTCCGGGCTTCTTTTCAGCGCGCTATTTTCCCCGCTTACCGATGCGGCGGGGTTGTTTCCCGAAGAGAATTTTCGCCAGGAACAGCGTCAGCTTTTAGAGCTGAAGGACGCTGAGTTCAGCGATAAGATCACCTATGCGCACCAGCGCTGTGAAGAGCTTCTTTTCGCGGGACAAAGCGCCGGAGTGGACCGTTATGGAAGCAAAGAGGAGATCGCGGGACTGGATCGTGCAAAGCTGACAAAAGCCTGGAATGAGGTTCTTTCTTCCGCAAGGTTTGAGATCTTTGTTTTGGGGGATTGCGAACCGTCTCCCGAGCTGTTTCAGGAAAAATTCTCCCAGGTCGGCATGCCCCATATACTAAGGGCAGCGCCTTTTGTCCGTCCACAGGCTTTAAAAAAGGAAATCGAAACGCAGGCGGTGACGCAGTCAAAACTTTCCATGGGATTTCGTGCGGACGCTTTACCAGAGGAGTCGCCGCTGTTCCAGTTGATGAACGCCGTTTTCGGCGGCACGCCCAGTTCCAAGCTGTTTCAGCATGTTCGGGAGAAGATGGGGCTTTGTTATTACTGTTCCTCTCTTTATGCTGTTTCCGCACGGGCTCTGTTTGTGGAAAGCGGCGTGGAAACGGAAAATCTGGAGCAGGCGGAGGAAGAGATCCTGCAGCAGCTTCGTGAAATGCAGGAAGGGCATATTTCTGAAGAAGAGCTTCTGTCCGCCAAGCTGCGGCTCTGTGATTCCTTCCGTTCTGTGGGAGATTCCCTATCCGCGGTGGAAACCTGGAATTTGGGACAGACCTTTTCGGAAACTCCGGTCACTCCGGAGGAGGCGGTGAAACGAGTCATGGGCTATTCGAAGGAGCAGGTGACGGAGGCCGCCCAAAAGCTGGTTCCCGCTGTGGTATACCGCTTGAAAGGAAGTGAAAACGGCTGATATGGAACTTCAAACAATAACGAGCAAACGGACCGGAGACTGTTATTATAAGCTGAAGCACCCTACCGGGCTGGATATTTTTCTCTATCCCAAGGCGGGAAGCTCCACGACCTATGCTGTTTTAGGTACGAAATACGGCTCTATTGACAACTGCTTTCAGCGTGACGATGAAACCGAGCCGGTGACGGTTCCCGCGGGGATCGCTCATTTTCTGGAGCACAAGCTTTTTGAAAGCGAGGACGGAGACGCGTTTCAGAGATACGCGAAAACCGGGGCCAGCGCCAATGCCGCCACGGAATTTGAATCCACCTGTTATCTGTTTTCCTGTACGGACCGGCTTTACGAATCTCTTGAGATCCTGCTGGATTTTGTGCAGTCCCCCTATTTTACAGAGCAAACCATAAAAAAGGAGCAGGGGATCATTGGGCAGGAGATCAGAATGTATGACGACGACCCCCAGTGGAGGGTCATGTTCAATTATCTTCAGGCCATGTATCACACGCATCCGGTACGGATCGATATTGGAGGCACCATAGAGAGCATTGCGCAGATCACACCGGAGCATCTTTATCGGTGCTATCGCACCTTTTACAATTTGAACAATATGGCGCTGGCTGTTTCCGGAAATTTCCAGGTGGAAAAAGTGCTGGAGGTATGCGACAGCACCTTGAAGCCCTCCGAGCCGATCCAGGTAAAGCGTGTTTTCCAGCCGGAACCGGAAACTGTTGTTTCTCCCTATGTGGAGCAGCGGCTTTCCGTGGCGATGCCCTTGTTTCAGTTTGGCTATAAGGAATCTATCCAGGGTGCTTTAAAGGAACGGGATATTGCCGCTGTGGAGATCCTGCTGGAGATATTGGCCTCCGATGCTTCTCCCTTGTTCCATTCCCTGCTGGAGCGGGGGCTTGTAAACGAATCCAGCTTTGGATACGAATATTTTGAAGGGACAGGCTATGCCACCGTCATGTTCAGCGGGGAATCGAAGGATCCGCAGGCAGTGGCTGACGCCATTTCGGCGGAGTTTCAGCGGCTTTCCGAGGAGGGGATATCGGAAGAAGTATTTGAATATTCCAAGCGTGCCGTTTACGGAGAGATCATCGCGGCCCTGAACAGTACCTCCAGTATCTCCAACGCTTTGATCAGCTTCTCCTTAAAGGGCAGAGAGCTTTTTACCTATATTGATACTCTTGTACAGCTAAAGCTGGAAGAGGTTCAGAAAAAGCTTTCCCTGTTTGAGAAGGAAAAAAGCGTGCTGTCCGTTGTTCGCCCGCTTTAAAAACGGTTTTACAGAAAGGAACTTTAGCGTATGAATCATGTTGTGGACTTTCCCGGGCTCGGGATCACTTTTGTTGTACAGGAGGTTGCCTTTTCTATCGGCAGCTTTCAGGTGCGTTGGTACGGCATTATTATCGCTGTTGGTTTTTTGTTGGCGATTTTATATGCGGCCCGTAGCGCAAAGAAGATGAATATTGATATGAACAGGCTGATAGATGCTGTTTTAGTGGGACTGATCGGCAGTGTTATCTGTGCCCGCCTGTACTATGTCATTTTTTATCCGGGAGATAAATACTGGAAAAACCCCATGGAGATCCTGAAAATACACGAAGGTGGTCTGGCGATTTACGGCGGTATCATCGGCGCGATGCTTTTCGGCGGCATTATGGCAAAGATCCGGAAATTGAAGGTGCCCGCGGTGTTAGATCTGGCGGCTTTGGGCTTTTTGATCGGCCAAGGTGTTGGGCGCTGGGGGAACCTGGTAAACCAGGAGGCCTTCGGAACAGCAACAGACTTGCCTTGGGGTATGTACAGTGATAACACCGCGCTTGTAGTTCCCGGCAGTCCTGTGCACCCCTGTTTTCTCTATGAATCTCTTTTGTGCTTTTTGGGCTTTCTTCTGCTTCACATTTTCACCCGGAAATTCCGCCGCTATGACGGACAGACCTTTCTGCTGTACATAGTGTGGTACGGCGCTTGCCGTTTCTTTATCGAGGGCCTGCGTACAGACAGTCTGATGCTGCATTTTGTAAATCTGCGGGTCTCTCAGGTACTGGCCGCGGTTTGTGTACTGGTGGGCTTGATCCTGCTGTTTGTGTTCCGGCACAAGACCAGCCTGACCGGGTGCGGCAGTTATCGGGTTATGGAGGGAGTGGGAATTGCCGATTCCTCCAATGACTCAGATGGAGAGTTCAGTACGATCTTCGGCGATCTTGCTCCGGAGGAATTCTCCCTGGAAGAAAAGCCGGAAGAGGCTTCTAAAGAAAGTGCAGAGGCTGCCGAGGAAACACACGAAGAAAAGTAACGGGGAAGGAATTCCGCATGGCGATTTTGATCGATGGGAAAAAGGTTTCCGCCGCTGTAAAAGCAGAGGTTTCTGAAGAAGCGGCAAAGCTAAAAACAAAGGGGATCTTCCCCGGACTGGCTGTGGTGCTGGTGGGAGATGATCCCGCGTCCAGAATCTATGTCAATAACAAGAAAAAGGCGTGTGAAGCAACGGGCATTTATTCTGAGGAATATGCTCTGCCCAAAAACACCACACAGGAAGAGCTGCTGGCACTGATCCACAAACTCAATGAAAAACCGGAGATCCACGGCATTTTAGTGCAGTCGCCTCTGCCTGAGGGGTTGGACGAGGCCGCTGTTGTAGAGACAATTTCCCCACAGAAGGATGTGGACGCTTTTCACGCTTATAACGTGGGAAAGCTGATGCAGGGCAGACCGATTTTCCAGCCCTGTACCCCTGCGGGTGTGATCGAGTTGATTCGTTCCACCGGTACCGAGATCGCGGGGAAAAATTGTGTTGTGATCGGGCGCAGTGATATTGTGGGAAAACCAATGGCCATGCTTTTGCTCCATTGCAGCGGTACGGTTACCATCTGCCACAGCGGAACGAAAGATCTGAAGGAGCATTGCTCCCAGGCGGATATTCTGGTGTCCGCGGTGGGAAAGGCCGGGTTTGTCACTGGGGATATGGTAAAGCCCGGCGCGGTGGTGATCGATGTGGGAATGAACCGGGATAACTCCGGAAAACTTTGCGGCGATGTGGATTTTGTCCAGGTGGAGCCGCTGGTCTCTTATCTTACGCCAGTTCCCGGCGGCGTAGGACCTATGACCATCGCAATGCTGATGCGCAATACGATAACTGCTGCCAAGCTCCAAAATGGAATGGCGCTTTGACGGGAGATGTCTTTTTATGGGAAAGCTGTTGGATCAGATCCATGCTCCGCAGGATCTGAATGGGTTTACAGAGGAAGAATTGTCGGCGTTATGTGAGGAAATGCGTCAGGTTATTATCGAAACCGTTTCGGATAACGGTGGGCACTTGGCGTCCAATTTAGGTGTGGTGGAGCTCACCGTGGCGCTGGCACTGGCTTTCGAGCCCCTTCAGGATACCATTATATGGGATGTGGGCCACCAGAGCTACCCCTATAAGCTGCTGACCGGACGATATGAACAGTTTTCCTCTATTCGCCGGGAAGGGGGCTTGTCCGGCTTTCCGTGCACAGAAGAGAGTGAATATGATAAATTTACTACCGGTCACAGCAGCACTTCCATTTCATCAGCCCTGGGGATTTCTGAAGCCAATCATTTGCAGGGACGCGATGGTTACGCAGTAGCGGTGATCGGAGACGGTGCCCTTTCCGGCGGGCTTGCTTATGAGGGCTTGAATAATGCGGGACGCCTTCATCGGAATCTCATCGTCATTTTGAACGACAACAAAATGTCCATCTCCCGCAACGTGGGTTCTATGGCCCGCTATTTGACCTATATCCGCACAAAACCCACCTATATCAAAATAAAGAGCAATCTGGAGAGCACCCTGAAAAAGTTGCCTGTGATCGGCGGAGTTGTTTCCGCGGTTCTCAGGCATATCAAAAAGAATGTAAAGAAGCTTTTTTATAATTCCACTATTTTTGAAGATTTCGGTTTCGCATACTACGGCCCCTTTGACGGCCACAATATCCGGGAGCTTCGGGAAACTCTGGAAAGCGCAAAGCTCATTCAAAAGCCAGTGCTGCTTCATGTGCGTACCTATAAGGGAAAGGGCTATCAGTACGCCGAGCAGGCCCCCAGTATTTATCACGGGCTTTCCGGTTTCGATGTTTCCACAGGAAGCACAGGAGAAAAGCCCCAAAGCTTTTCTGATATTTTCGGACAAGCCATATGTCAGTTAGCGGAAGAAAACCCAAAGCTTTGCGCGATCACCGCGGCAATGCAGGACGGAACCGGCCTTTCAGGCTTTCGGGAACGGTTCCCCGAACGCTTTTTTGATGTGGGGATCGCCGAAGAGCATGCCGTTACCTTTGCGGGGGGTCTGGCGGCGGGAGGAATGCTGCCTGTATTTGCGGTATACTCCACTTTTCTGCAGCGTTCTTATGACGAATTGATCCACGATGTGGCTCTTCAAAATTCTAAAGTGATCCTGGCGATCGACCGCGCCGGAGTGGTGGGCGAGGACGGAAAAACCCACCAAGGTCTCTTTGACGCCGCTTATTTGCAGACTGTTCCAAACACTACGGTATATTCTCCCGCCTTTTTTGAAGAGCTTCGCTTACAGCTTTCTTTACTGTCCCGGCAGGGAACGGGCCTTTGTGCCGTTCGGTATCCCAGAGGCCGGGAGCTATATAAGCCAGATTGGTTTCAGGACACCGCCGAAACCTTTCAGGTATATGGCGAGCGCGGGGGCTCTCCTGTATGTATCGTCACCTACGGTCGCATTTTTTCCTTCGCGGCGGAAGCAATGGAACGCCTCAAGACTTCCGGGATCCCGGTGAAGCTAGTCAAGCTGAACCGGATCATTCCCATTGATCCCGCTTCCGTAGAAGCGACACTGCCATGTCGTCAGGTGTTCTTTTTTGAAGAGGGCGTCTGCCGTGGAGGGATCGGAGAGCACTTTTCCTTTTTGCTCAGCCAACACGGCTTCCAGGGCAAGTATTTCCTTCAGGCAATTCAAAATCCGTTTCTTGAGCATGCGCCCATGTTCCGCTGTCTGGAAAAATTGGAGCTGAATACGGAAGGATTCGAAGGTATCGTGCGAAAACAGTATCGCATGGGGGAAGGGGCTGTTATTTCTGAAAAAGAGGCTTGATGTTTTGGTCGTGGAGCAGGGCTTGGCGGAAAGCAGGGAAAAGGCCAAAGCGGTGATCATGTCCGGCCTTGTTTACGCGGACCATCAAAAAGCGGATAAGCCGGGAGACCTGTTTCCCGAGGATATTTCTCTGGAGCTTCGCGGAACAGGCCTGAAATATGTAAGCCGGGGCGGCTTGAAGCTGGAAAAGGCTGTTTCTGAGTTTTCTCTGGAGCTTTCCGGTTTTGTCTGTATGGATATCGGTGCTTCTACCGGCGGCTTTACAGACTGTATGCTGCAAAACGGGGCAAAAAAAGTATATGCGGTAGATGTGGGATATGGACAGCTTGCCTGGCGGCTTCGCACAGACAACAGGGTAGTCAATTTGGAGCGTACTAATGCCCGCTATCTGACAGAAAAGGAAATTCCGGAAAAAATAGACTTTTTTTCCGTCGATGTGTCCTTTATTTCCCTGACTCTGATCCTTCCCGCGCTGCGGCCTTTGCTGGCGGAATCCGGACGCGCTGTGTGCCTGATCAAGCCTCAGTTTGAGGCTGGGCGGGAAAAGGTAGGCAAAAAGGGTGTGGTGCGTGATCGTGAAGTACACCGGGAAGTGATCGAAAAGATCCGGAATTTCGCTTTATCGAATGGATTTTCCGTGCTGGGCCTTACTTTTTCTCCTGTAAAGGGACCGGAAGGAAATATTGAATACCTGATCTATCTTCAGCGGACGGAGACGCCTTTACAGGAAGCTTCTGTGCCCTCTGCCGCGTCAATTGTGGAAAGTTCTCACCTGGCATTGGATCGATAAAACGCCTAAAAGGAGACAGGATCTGTGAAAATTGCGGTAGTGCCAAATTTGACCAAAAAAGAGGCTATGGCCTGTACAGAAGAAACCGTTGCTATTTTGGAATCCCATGGGTGTGAGGTTTTATTAAAATCTGACCTTTTTGATGCCAACGGTGTTTACCGAGAATCCTCAGAGGATTCTTTGCATTCCTGCGATATGTTTATTGCTATTGGCGGAGACGGCACCATTATCCATACGGCGAAGCTTGCCGCAAGCTTTGATAAGCCCATTCTCGGAATCAACGCCGGAACTCTTGGGTTTACCGCAGGGGTGGAAAGAAATGAACTTTCACTGCTTCTCAATTTGCTGAATGGGAAATATCGGGAAGAAAAGCGCCTGATGCTGGAGGTTCAGTTTATCTCCAGGGAAGCTGTCACTTTTCACAGAGCGTTGAACGACGCGGTAGTGGCCGGGGAGCTTTCCACCATTATTGATTATCAAATGGCGTTAGGCGAAAACCGGGGCTATCATTACCGGGCAGACGGCTTCATTGTCGCTACTCCTACCGGCTCCACCGCGTATTCTCTTTCTGCCGGCGGGCCGGTGATACAGCCGGATATGGACTGTTTGGTCTATACCCCCATTTGTCCTCACTCTCTGTTTAATCGAAGCGTTGTTTTCGGGGGAGATACCAGACTGACCGTTTCCATTCCGGAGAATGTGCATCAGCTGTTTCTCATGGTGGACGGAGAAACGCCGATCCCCTTACGGTCCGGGGATCAACTGGTCTTTTCCCGCTCTGAACGCGTTGCCAGGTTTCTGAAGCTGGACCGGAAAGATTTCTATGATATTTTGAATCAAAAAATTATTGAGACTCGATAACAGATCTTGTTGCGACAAAAATCACTGTTGAAAGGAATGAAGGGCCCTATGAAAACCAGAAGGCACGCTAAAATACTGGAACTGATCAAGGAGCATGATATCGACACACAGGACGAGCTTCTCAATTATCTCAGAGAAAGTGGCTTTGACGTAACGCAGGCCACGGTTTCCCGGGATATTAAGGAGCTGCGCCTGGTAAAAACGCTTTCCCGCACGGGAAATTACAAATATTCTACTGGTAACGATACCAGCAGCGACATGTCCTCCAAATTTTATTCACTGTTTTCAGACTCTGTTATTTCCGTGGAGACAGCCCAGAACCTGCTTGTGATCAAATCTATGAACGGCATGGCCCAGGCGGTTTGTGCGGCAATGGACGCGGCGTATCCGCAGCACTTTGTAGGGACCCTGGCCGGAGACGACACCATCTTTATCGTGTGCCGGGACGAAACGGTTGCCTTGGAAACGCAGGAAGAATTCCGAAAATTGATACACAGGTGATCAAACATGCTCGCACAACTTTTTATCAACAATATCGCGGTCATTGAGAAGGCTTCTATTGACCTGGAAACCGGCTTTACTGTACTTACCGGTGAAACCGGCGCGGGAAAGTCCATTATTATTGACGCGATCCATGCGGTACTGGGAGAACGCACCTCGAAAGAGCTGGTGCGCACCGGCACGGAAACAGCGTCTGTTTCCGCTCTGTTTACCGCGCTGGATCCGGATACACTGAAGGTGCTGGACAGCTTTTCTGTTCCCAGAGAGGAAGGGGATTCCTTGTTGATTCAGCGGGAGATCCGGCTGGAGGGCCGTTCGCTTTGTAAGCTGAACGGTATGCCCGCTACCGTTTCCATGCTCCGGGAATTGGGCCCCCGGCTCATCAGCATTCACGGGCAGCATGAAAGCTATGAGCTTTTGTCTCCGGAGGTCCACATGACTTATCTGGACAGCTTCGGCGGTCTGGAAACGCTTCTTCAGAAGTATCAGGAAAGCTATCACGCTTTGCGCCGTATTCAACAAAGGCTGGAGGCTTTTCACACCGATGAGGGGGAAAAGGCCAGAAGGCTGGATCTGCTGCGCTATCAAATTGAGGAACTGGAGAATGCTGCCTTACAGCCCGGAGAGCGGGCGGAACTTATCCAGCAGAGAGATCTTATTCATAACAGTGAGAAAATCGCCTCCGCATTGGAGCGGGTCAAAGGTCTTCTGATCGGAGATGAAAACAGCGATGGCCTGTTGTCCGGCTTATCCCAGGCTGCTTCCGAGCTGGAAAGAGCCTCTCAATATTTGCAGGAAGCGGAAGAACCCGCGCAAAAGCTGCGGGACGCCGGGTATCTTTTGGAAGACGTAGAATCCTCTTTGCAAAGTATGGGGATAGACTTTGATCCCGCACAGCTGGAAGCTATCGAAGACCGTCTGGACCTTCTCTACCGCCTGAGCTTAAAATATGGGGACACGGAAGAAAAAATGCTCGAATTCCTGGAACATTGTAAAAAAGAGCTCCATGAGATCGAGTTTTCCGATGAAGCCAGAGAAGAGCTGGAAGCGGAGTATGAAGCGGAAAAGAAAAGAGCCATCGCTTTGGCAAAAGAGCTGTCTGAAAAAAGAAAGCGGGCTTCCGGCATGTTTGTAGAGATGGTAAAAAAGGAGCTTTCTTTCCTGAATATGCCGGGCATTGAATTTCTCACAGAAACAGAACGGGTTCCACTTTACTCCATGGGCTGCGATAAAATGCAGTTTCTTGTTTCCGCCAATAAGGGAGAGCCGCCGAAGTCCATGTCAAAAATAGCTTCCGGCGGGGAATTGTCCCGCATCATGCTGGCAATCAAAACGGTGCTTTCCGGGAAGGACAAGGTAGATACCTTGATCTTTGACGAGGTGGATACCGGCATCAGCGGCGCGGCCGCCAACAAGGTAGGGCAGAAGCTGAAGCAGGTCTCGAAAAACCGACAGGTGCTGTGTATTACTCACCTGGCGCAGATCGCGGCGCTGGCGGACCATCATCTTCAAATCAGCAAGCATGTGGAGCAGGGAAGGACCTTTACAGGCGTACTTCCTCTGGATTTTGAGGGAAGAAAGCAAGAGCTTGCCCGGATCATCGGCGGTGAAAGCGTTACGGAGCTTCAACTGAAAATGGCGGAGGAAATGCTTCAAAGGGCTTGACATTTGAAAAGACCCGCTTTATAATAGCACTCAATGGCAATGACGGAACAAAGTAGGCGCTGTTCTGATTGGTAAAGAGAGCCCGCGGCCGGTGAAAACGGGACCATGGCAGAGCTGAAGTTACTTTCCCGAGCCGCTTCCCTGAACAAATGAGTAGGGGACAGCCGATTGACAGCCGTTATCCTGTCAGGGCATGAAGTGCCCGTTGAGGCCGTGGCTGTAAGGTCACGGTGAACTGAGGTGGTACCGCGGTTTTGATCGCCCTCTGCATGTTTGCAGAGGGCTTTTTCTGTTTTCCGAAAGGAGGCTGTGAGGTGATTCATTTGCAAAAGGTCGGTGCGGAGCATGGAAAAGAACTGTTTGAAATGCGAAAAAGGGCGTTTCTGCCGCTTTTGGAGCGGTATCAGGATTACGACACAAATCCGGCGGCGGAAAGCTGGGAAAAATTTCAGCGCTTCTTCCTGGAGAGCAGCGACAATTACCTGATCTGTCTTGGAGAACTGCCTGTGGGCGCCCTGAGGGTCGTCCGATTGGCGGAAGGCGAATATAGGCTATCTCCCATTTCCGTTTTACCGGAATATCAGGGCAACGGTTATGCCCAACAGGCCGTTAGAGAAATGGAAAAGCTGTATCCCCAGGCAAAAAGCTGGAGCCTGGACACGATCAAGCAGGAGCCCAAGCTGATCCATTTTTATGAGAAGCTGGGGTATTGTCAAACGGGAAAAGAGGATCGGATCAAGGCGGGTATGGATCTGGTTTTTCTGGAAAAACATCTTTAAAGGAGAAAGGACGAAGAAACCATGGAGATTTATGAGGAATTAAAAGCCCGGGGACTGATCGCACAGGTCACCAATGAGGAAGAGATCCGGAAAATGGTCAATGCGGGAAAGGCTGTGTTCTATATCGGATTTGACTGCACCGCGGACAGCCTGACCGCCGGCCACTTTATGGCGCTGACGCTGATGAAGCGTCTGCAGATGGCGGGAAACCGCCCCATTGCCCTGATTGGCGGAGGAACCACCATGATCGGCGATCCCAGCGGACGGACGGATATGCGGAAAATGCTGACCATCGAAGACATTGATCACAATGCCGCCTGCTTCCAGCGCCAGATGGAGAGCTTCATTGAGTTTGGCGACGGAAAGGCCCAGATGATCAACAATGCCGACTGGCTTTTGAAGCTGAACTATGTGGAGCTTCTCCGGGAAGTTGGCGCCTGCTTCTCCGTTAACAATATGCTGCGGGCGGAGTGTTACAAGCAGCGCATGGAAAAGGGCCTTTCCTTCCTGGAGTTCAACTACATGATCATGCAGAGCTATGACTTCTACCATCTGTTCCAGAAGTATGGCTGCAACATGCAGTTCGGTGGCGACGACCAGTGGAGCAATATGCTGGGCGGCACGGAACTGATCCGCCGGAAGCTGGGGAAGGACGCTCATGCTATGACCATTACGCTGCTGACCGACAAGGATGGAAAAAAGATGGGGAAAACCGCTGGAAACGCTGTATGGCTGGATCCCAACAAGACCTCGCCTTTTGAATTCTATCAGTACTGGCGCAACGTGTACGACGCCGATGTGCTCAAATTCCTGAGAGTGCTCACCTTCCTGCCCTTGGAGCAGATCAATGAAATGGATCATTGGGAAGGGGAAAAGCTCAATGAGGCAAAGGAGATCCTTGCCTTTGAACTGACAAAAATGGTTCATGGGGAAGTGGAGGCACAGAAGGCCCAGGAGGGGGCAAGAGCCCTGTTCGGTGCCGGAAGGAACACGGAAAACATGCCCACAACAGAGCTTTCGGAAACCGATTTGGCAGATGGGAAAATCGGAATTTTAGATTTGATGCTGAAGGCTGGGCTGATCCCCTCCAAGGGCGAGGGACGCAGGCTGGTACAGCAGGGCGGTGTGTCTGTCAACGATGAAAAGGTGACAGACATTGCGAAGGAATTCAGTGCCGAGGAGCTTTCCGGAGAGCAGTTTATTTTGAAAAAAGGAAAAAAGGTATTCCACAAGATCATTCTGAAATAAAAGAATGCCTGAACGCACGGATAGAAAAGAGGAAGCCTCCGCCGGTATCGGAAGCTTCCTCTTTTTTGTTTTGTTCTTTCAGGCCATGGCCTTTGTAATGGCGTGATACACGGTATCAAAGTCCGCTTCTGTCACCAGAAGGGAAATTTCCACTTCTGAAGTGGTGATCAACCGAATATCGGCGTCTGTTTCCTGAATGGCGTTAAACACCTTGGCGGCAATGCCGGGTGTGTTTTTCATAATGGGGTCGTATACGGAAATTTTGTGATTCACACTGCTGACGATCACATTGACCTTTGTTTCCTTTTTCAGTGCGGAAACAAAGGAAAGAATATCAATGAGATCCTGATCGGAAATCGTAAAGGAAAGCCCGGTCAAGGCCCCATGAGTAGGAGCCATGGAGATCATATCGATATTGATCTCATAGCGGGAGATCGCATCAAAGATCTTGGCAATGGAATTCGCGTTGGCGGGAAATCCCTGTAAGGTGACAAGGGTAATATTATCAACCGTGCTGATGGTAGTAGAGCTGCTCATATTTCACGTCCTCCTCAAATCAGATCCGACATATCGTAAAGCCCCGGTTTCTGCTGCTTCATAAATACGGCCGCCTGTACCGCGCCGGAGGCAAACAGCTCTTTTGACTGAGCAGAGTGAGAAAGGGTAAGAACCTCATGGAGCCCGGAAAAAATCACCTGGTGCTCTCCCACGATCGTACCGCCACGCACGGAATGAAGGCCAATTTCGCTTTTTTCCCGTTTCTTTCTCTGGGAATGCCGGTCATAGGTATATTTCATCCGATCCTGACGCACCTCGTTGATGGCGTCCGCCAGCATAAGAGCAGTACCGCTGGGAGCGTCCAGCTTCTGGTTATGGTGCATCTCCACGATCTCCACATCGAAGGATTCCCCCAGAACAGCCTCTGCCTTTTTTACCAGTTCAATCAGCAAATTGATGCCGAGAGACATATTGCGGGAATAAAAGATGGGAAGAGCTTTGGAAGCCTCGTGGATCCGCTCCACCTGTTCCCGGTCATAGCCTGTGGTGCACAATACCGCGGCGGTGCCCGGGTGAAGCCTGCAATATTCCAAAATCGGCTCCAGGGCTGTCGGGTGTGAAAAGTCGATCAGCACATCGGCGGGCTCTGTTACCTCAGAGGGGACGGTATAAATGGGAAAGTCGCTGTGCGGGGATTTTGCGACATCTACACCGGCCACAACGCGGCAATCCTCCCGATTTTGGATCGCGGCCTGTACCGCAGCCCCCATTTTTCCGGCACAGCCGCACAAAATCACATCAGTCATATCTGGATTGATTCCTTTCCTTATCACTTCCTGAGCCCTGAAACTATTAGAGCATTCCGTGTTTTTTCAAAAGAGCTTCCAGTTTTTCCGAATTGGCGTTTGTCATAGTCGTTAGCGGCATACGGCAGAAATTTGTACTGATCCGCCCCATGCGGCACAGCGCCTCTTTCACAGGAATGGGATTGACGTCCATAAAAAAGCCGTCCATCAGATCGAGATATTCCGCATTGAGCCTCCGGGCGGTCTCCAGGTCTCCCCGGAGCATGGCGGTGGAAAGCTCGTGCATCTGCCTGGGAAGGGCATTGGAAAAAACAGAAATGATGCCTTTTCCGCCCAGCGCCATAATGGGGAGGGTCTGATTATCTTCTCCGGAATAAACCGTCAGCTCATCTCCGCACAAAGCGAGAGTGCGGGCAACGGAGGCGGTATCTCCGTTTGCCTCCTTTACGGCTGTAATATAAGGATTTTTTGAAAGCTTCTGATAGGTAGCGGGCTGGATATTACACCCGGTACGGATGGGAACGTTATAGAGAATGCAAGGCATCCTTACGCTGTCTGCAATATAGCTGAAGCTTTCCTCCAGTCCTTTTTGAGAGGTCTTATTATAGTAGGGGGTAACAAGCAGCAAACCATCTACCCCCAGCTTTTTGGCCTCCAGCGACAGCTCCACACAAAAGCGGGTATCGTTGCTGCCCGTGCCGGCGATCACGGGAACGCGCCCGCGCACCTTTTCTGTAATAAATGCGATGGTTTTCAAATGCTCTTCCGCCGTCATGGTAGCGGCTTCACCTGTAGTCCCGCAGGCGATGATCGCGTCGATGCCGTTTTCGATCTGGAATTCCACCAGCTGTTCCAGCTCTTCCCAAAGAATATTGCCATTCTGGTCAAAGGGCGTGACCAGCGCGGTTCCGGCGCCGGTAAAAAGCAGTTTTTTCATAAGGCAGGAAACCTCCGAAGTCTATAATCAATCGAAATAGCCCAGCTTGCACAGCAGCTCTGCCATAAGCACACCGCCGCCGGCAGCGCCGCGCAGGGTATTGTGAGAAAGACAGACAAATTTATAATCGTACTGGGTATCGGGCCGGAGACGGCCGATAGAAACCGCCATGCCGCCTTCCAAATCCCGATCCAGCCTGGTCTGAGGGCGGTTTTCTTCTTCAAAATAGTGAAGGAATTGCTTCGGAGCGCTGGGCAGCTCCAATTCCTGGGCAGGCCCCCTGAATTCGTTCCATCTGCGAATGATCTCCTCCTTGGAGGCCTTTTGTTCCATGGAGAAGAACACCGCCGCCATATGGCCGTCAGATACCGGCACGCGCAGGCACTGCGAGGTAATAGAGGGCTTCTGCGCGTTGACGATCACGCCGTTTTCCACCTTACCCCAGATCTTCATGGGCTCCTGCTCGGATTTTTCTTCCTCGCCGCCGATATAGGGGATCACGTTGTCGATGATCTCCGGCATGGTTTCAAAAGTCTTTCCAGCGCCGGAAATCGCCTGGTACGTGCAGGCCAGCACCTTCGTGATGCCAAGATCCAGCAGAGGGTGGATCGCGGGCACATAGCTCTGCAAAGAGCAGTTGCTTTTTACCGCGATAAAGCCTTTTTTGGTACCCAAACGCTTCCTCTGTGTTTCAATGACCTGCGCATGGTCGGCATTCAGCTCCGGAACGATCATGGGAACATCCGAATCGCCCCGGTGCTGCTTGTTGTTGGAGATAACAGGGCATTCCTTTTTGGCGTAGGCCTCTTCCAAAGCCCGGATCTCTTCCGATTTCATATTGACAGCACAAAAAACGAAATCCACAAGGGAGACGATTTGATCCATATCCTTTTCCGCGTCATAAACGGGAAGCTCGCTCATGGAGGAGGGCAGAGGCGATTTCATAGCCCAGCGCCCCTCTACGGCCTCCCGATATGTTTTTCCGGCTGAATTGGCGCTGGCCGCCAGCGCCGCTACTTGAAACCAGGGGTGATTTTCTAAAATGGTGGCAAAGCGCTGCCCAACCATTCCGGTGCACCCGATAATTCCTACCCGATACTGCTTCATCTTGCAACATCCTTTCTGAAAATTGCTCAAACTGAGATTTGCTTGAAAAAAGAGAATTTACTTTTTCTGACAAACCTTTGGAGAAAAAACAGAAAAACCGGTTGAAAACCGGCTGCCAATCTTTTATAATGAAACTGCTGCTTTTTCGGGAAAGTCCCCAAAAATCAATAGCGCTCCATCGAAAAGATGGCAGCCGCAGGGCTGTTTACCGCTGCAGCCAGGAGCTGCTTGCCGGGCAGACTCCTTCGGCGGATTTCCCTTTCACACAATTTCACAGGTTTCGGCAACCTCTATTCTGATACTTTTGAAAGCCGCGCCTCTATTTCTTTTATCATACCTTAGTTTCTCCCCGTTGTCAATTTTTCGGTCTTACATTCTATGAATTTTTTGGAAAACTGGTGCTAAAGCAAAAGAAAAACGGGTAATCGGCCCCTGAGAAAGGAAAGCTTATGGAAAGCAAGATGAAAACCAGCGATTTTAATTTTGAGCTGCCGGAGGAGCTGATTGCTCAGACACCTGTAGAACCCAGGGACAGCTCGCGTCTGATGTGCCTTGACAAAAGCACTGGGGAGATAGAGCACCATCGGTTTCGGGATATCGTGGATTTTTTAAACCCGGAGGATTGTCTGATCCTAAACGATTCCCGTGTGCTTCCTGCACGTATCTACGGAGTAAAAGACGATACAGGGGCTCATGTGGAATTTCTTTTGTTGGAAAACAAAGAAAATGATATCTGGGAGGTCCTCGCAAAACCGGGAAAAAGAGCGAAAAAAGGAAGTACCTTCACCTTTGGCGACGGCCTTCTGCGCTGTGAAGTGGTCGATGTTTTGGAGGATGGCGGCAGGCAGATCCACTTTACATACACCGGCGTGTTTTTTCAGCTTTTGGATCAGATCGGCCAAATGCCTTTGCCGCCCTATATCAAAGAAAAGCTGCAGGACAAAGAGCGGTATCAGACTGTTTATTCCCGAGAGATAGGTTCCGCCGCCGCTCCCACGGCAGGCCTGCACTTTACCCCGGAGCTGCTGGAAAAGATCCGTGCAAAAGGAATAAGAATCGGCTTTGTCACCCTTCATGTGGGGCTCGGCACCTTCCGCCCTGTCAGTGCGGAGAAGATCACAGACCACAAAATGCACTCCGAGCATTACTACATGCCGGAAGAAACCGCAAAGCTGATTCGGGAAACCAAGGAAAAGGGCGGCCGCGTTGTAGCAGTGGGCACCACCAGCTGCCGCACCATCGAATCCGTCGCGCAAAAAGAAGGGTGCTTTCGGGAAAGCGAGGGCTGGACCGATATTTTTATCTATCCCGGCTATGAATTCAAGGGTCTGGACGCACTCATTACCAATTTTCATTTGCCGGAAAGCACACTGATCATGCTGGTATCCGCCTTGGCCGGGCGGGAAAACGTACTGAATGCCTACCGGGAAGCCGTAAAGGAAAAATATCGCTTTTTCAGCTTTGGAGATGCAATGCTTATTTCATAACTGCTGCAAAAATAATCATTACAACGTACACGGGAGAGTTACTATTATGTATCGATTACTGAAAACAGAAAGAAACGCCCGGCGCGGGGAATTTCAGACCGTTCACGGAACGGTGCAGACCCCTGCTTTTATGAATGTGGCCACCGCCGGGGCGATCAAGGGGGCGGTTTCCGCTTATGATCTGAAGGAACTGCGCTGCCAGGTACAGCTTTGCAATACCTATCACCTGCACGTGCGCCCAGGCGATACTATTGTAAAGCAGTTGGGCGGGATTCGGAAATTTACCGGCTGGGAAGGCCCCGTGCTGACCGACAGTGGAGGCTTTCAGGTGTTTTCCCTGGCAAAGCTGCGCAATATCACAGAAGAAGGCGTGACCTTTGCCTCTCATATTGACGGCCACAAAATTTTTATGGGGCCGGAAGAAAGCATGCGGATCCAGTCAAATCTTGGCTCCACCATTGCCATGGCTTTTGACGAATGTGTGGAAAATCCCGCGGAATACAGCTATGCAAAGACCTCCTGTGAGCGTACCGCCAGATGGCTGGAGCGTTGTAAACGGGAAATGAACCGGTTAAATGCCCAGGAGGAGGCTGTGAATCCTCAGCAGCTGCTGTTCGGGATCAATCAGGGCTGCACTTATGAGGATCTGCGGGTCGAGCACATGAAGCGCATTGCCGAAATGGACCTGGACGGATACGCCATCGGCGGTCTGGCGGTGGGAGAGCCCACCGAAGAAATGTACCGTGTGATCGAGGCGGTAGAGCCCCATATGCCCCCAAATAAGATCCGATACCTGATGGGCGTGGGAACCCCTGCCAATATTCTGGAGGGCGTGCGAAGAGGCGTTGACCTGTTCGATTGTGTCATGCCCAGCCGCAATGCCCGCCATGGACATGCCTTTACCTGGCAGGGCTGCCGGAATTTGATGAATGCAAAATACGAATTGGACGATTCTCCCCTGGACGAGGCCTGCGGCTGCCCAACTTGCCGCGGCTTCAGCAGAGCCTATGTGCACCATCTGCTGAAGGCCGGAGAAATGCTGGCAATGCGGCTGATGGTGATGCACAATCTCTATTTTTACAATACGCTGCTTCTGCGGATCAGAGAAGCCCTTGACGCGGGAGCGTTTGAGAGCTTTTATCGGGAAAATATCGAGCGCCTGGCAAAACGGATCTGAGGACTTTAAGAAATCTCTGCAATTATGCTTGCAAGTTTTCCCGTTCCTTGTTATAATCAAACTACTTGAATTTCGGAGGTACAAAAAATGGAACATTTGATGAAGCTCAGCGGAACTGAGGCTGCGGCAGGTGGAATGAATCTGATCGTAATGCTGGTGATCTACGGCGCTTTCTTTTTGGTGCTGTATTTGATTTTTTTCCGCCCTCAAAACAAAAAGAAGAAAAAAGAAGCGGAAATGCGGAAAAATGCCCAGGTGGGAGATGAGGTCACCACCATCGGCGGCATTTGCGGACGCATCGTTGCCGTAAAGGATGAAAGCGATTCTGTTGTAATCGAAACCGGCAGCGACAAGTCCAGAATGAGGATCAAGCGCTGGGCGATCGGCAGTGTAGACACTGTTCACGAGGACGATCAGACCTGAGCTATCAAAAAATGATGCTTAAAAGTGCCGGAAGCTTGTAAAGTTCCGGTATTTTTGCTTTTTGTGGGAAAGGAAGTGCACGCGTTGCGAACGCCTCGAATTAACTGCTCAGTACAGTTGTGAAATGCTGTCGGCGGATTGTACTGAGCAAATATCATTAAGGCAACGCCGCACAATTCACGGCTTTCGCCTTAAGTGGCATCTGGCGGGCTAGTTTTTCGCCAGAGAGCCTAAAGCCTACTTGCCGGGCGCCAGCCCGCCTGCGCAGTCTTTAAGCACTCTGACGAAAAACTTTCTACCGTCATATGCCGCTTAGAATTGTGCGGTATTGCCTTAAAAAACCGGAGTGCTGTTTTGTTCGGAAAACTCCGGAGATCGCCTTCAGCCACAGCTGTACTGCCCCTTGGACTGATTTTTATCATAAAAGGAGTTTTACTATGCAGTACAGAAAAGAAATTTTACGAAAAAACAAAGGGCTTGTCTGTTTCTATGTATGCATCGGCCTTGCCTGCTCTCTGCTTGGGAACTTTAAGGCCAGTTACTTTCAGGAGGTAGTAGACGGCCTCGCCGACCGTTCGGTGTCGCTGCTACAGATCCTGTTTTACGGCGCCTTGCTCTGCTCTGTATTTCTGCTGGAGTATCTCGACAATTATCCCGCCAAAAGGCTGGAACACGGATTTTTTCTGGATTTTAAGCTTTTGGCACTGAAAAAGATCAGCCGGATAGACTATTCAGAGTACCAAAGACTGGGCACCGGTAAACTGGTACAGCGCGTTGAAAACGGCGCGGAAGCCGGCAGGAATATTTTATTTCATTTCTGGCTTCAGCTTTTTCCCAGGCTGATCCCCACAGCTTTTTTCAGCCTTTGCTTTATCTGGCGGATCAGCCGTCCCGTTACCTTGGGAATTCTGGCGGGATATGTTATCGTTTTTCTTGTGACCAATCTCCTGTTAAAATCTCTTTATCGAATCAAAGAGAAGATTCTGGTAAACGAAGAGCTTCTGAACCATTTTCTGGTGCGCTGTTTTATGGAAATGCCGGTATTTCGTATGGCCAGACAGTTTTTCAGGGAGTTTCAGAAGGCGGAGGAGACAAAAGAGCAGATCGTTCATGCCAAAACCAAAATGACCATGATCCATGAGGCTTTCTTTACGATTTTCGCCTTGCTTGTGGCCTTTTTGAACGTTGGGGTTCTGCTTTATGCCTGGAGCACCGGAACGCTCTCAGTAGGAGCCGTAGTCGCCTTGCTTTCTCTTCTGGATAACGCCTATACGCCCGTTGCCATTTTCAATGTCCTCTATGTGCAATATAAGCTGGATCGTGCCTCTTTCCGGCGCTACGAGGAATTTCTTTCCGCAAAAGACGATATGCAGCTGACAACAGGCAAGTGTCTTCCGGCCTGTGAAGGGAATATTTCCATTCATGGACTTTCCTTCTCCTATGGAGAACGTCAAATTTTTCATGGATTAAATTTGTCCATCAAAAAGGGAGAGAAAGTTGCCCTTGTAGGGGAAAGCGGCTCCGGGAAATCCACCTTGCTCAAACTGCTGTCAGGACTTTTGAAATATAAAGAGGGTAGCATACAAATCGATGGTGAAGATGTAAAGCTGCTTCGCCTTACAGATCTATACGAAAAAATAAGCTATCTCTCGCAAGATTCAACTGTGTTTGACGGTAGCCTGCGGGAGAATATCGCTTTTGAGAAAAAAGTTTCGGAGGAAGCTTTGCTGCACGCGATCAAAGAAGTGCGGCTGATGCCTTGGTATCGAACTTTGGAGCACGGCATGGAAACGTCCATCGGAGAAAGGGGAGCCGTTCTTTCCGGGGGAGAGCGCCAGCGAGTGGCGCTGGCCCGCCTGTGGCTGGAGCAGAAGGGGCTTACGATTTTAGATGAAGCCACCTCCGCGTTGGATAACCTGACGGAAAAGGCAATCATTGATAGGATCCTCACGCTGTTAGAGGCTCATACAGTGATTGCTGTTACACACAAATTGGATTCTGCCGCAGCCTTTGACAGGATCATTCTGTTCCAAGAAGGAGAAATCGTAGGGGAGGGAAGCTTTTCCGAGCTTTTGCGGGAAAATCAGTATTTCGCCCAGCTCTATCAGGCCAATCAACAATCTACAGATTAAAAAGAACACATAAACAAACCTCACGGCTCATAGTATGTTCTATACCAGAGTTGTGAGGTTTCTTTTATGAAAAAATGGAAAGCAATGCTGCTGTCTGCGGGAATCATGATAGTTGTCAGCATAATAGTATTGGGGCTGGCCGCGGTGGTTTTGGGAAAAATGAAAGTACTGCCAAGAAACGCCGTTCCGATCATAACCACAATTTCCGGATGCGCGGCAGTATTTTTAGGAGGCTTCGCCGCATCGGTTTACGCAAAAGAAAAAGGTGTTTTGCTGGGGGCTGCCAGTGGGCTGCTGTTCTCTTTCTGCATCGCCCTGATTTCAGTCTTAATTTTCAAAAATGATTTTTCCTTGGCCAGTGTAGGAAAGTTGGCGGCCGTTTTGCTCAGTGGTTCCATCGGCGGAATTTTAGGCGTAAATCGAAAAAGCAAGGTGAAATTTTAACCATATGATATAAAACATAGGGAAGAGGAATACACACGGTCTAGCTGTGTGTATTTTTATGCACACAAAATCTAGCGCGGGAGACATAACCCGTTTCGCATAATATACATAAGTTTACATAATGTAGAATACATAATTTTTGAAGGCTGAAAGAAAATACGAAAAAATATTCATCTTTTCTCTTGAAAAATCTTTCAACTTGTATTATAGTATGTACTTGCAGAGAGAAAATTTCCCTTTTTCTCCAGGGTGCTTGTGTTTTTTCTTTTCTTCGGAGTAGATCTTCCAAAATCCGCTTGAAATCTGGAAAAATTCAAGATCAAGAAACCTCAATATGTGCCAGCTTTCGTCTTTGAAACTTCCACATTTTGTGCTTTTGCTTCTCTGGAGGGCACTTTTCATTTTGGTCTTTCTGCTTTTGAGTTCCCGTAATGATCTTTTGGGGTTCGCACGCTGTATAATTTCACTGGTTTCAAATAATTGGTAACCTTGGTTTCAAAAACAGAATTGAATTTTATTCTTTTCAGGCGGCCTTTCAGTATACTTTTTCTTCTTTTCTCATAAGTATGAATTGTATCGTTTTATGTTTCTGTTTGGAAAGGAAGCCGATGCTTTTATGAGAAAAGAAATCTTATCTGTATTTCGAAACCAGAACTTGGAGTGTGCTGCTCTTTGGGACAAGCTTTCCCTGGAGAAGAGAAAATTCTTTTTGCTGTTTTTTCTATCTCTTGTTGGCCTTATTTCCGGCATTGTTTTTTGTTTATGGTCCGCCGAGCCTTCCGGCCGGCAAATTGCTCCTTTGTTTTTTTCTGGAGTACCTGTGCCGGAAACAGGATTTTTTTCCTGCTTTTCCACCGTTTTATTAAATTCCTTTCTTTTTCTGACAGCTGTCTTTCTTCTGGGCTTTACGGCTTTTGGAACATTTGCGATTCCTATCCTGCTTCTTTTTAAGGGTGCTTTTATTGGAATTGCTGTTTCCTCCACTCTTTGGGTGGACGGGCTTTCCGGCTTGGGAAAATACGCGGTTTTCTATACGCCTTGTGCCGCGGCAGCTTTGTTACTTCTTCTCTTTTTGGGAGAGCAGGGGATGGCTTTTTCGAAGCAATTTCGAAAAAGCGGCCTGTCCTTGGAACAGGAAGGGATAAGTTTTCGCTTCTATGGGGCAGAATATATTGGAACTCTTTGCGTTTCAGTGTTGTTTTCTTTTTTCGGCGCCGCCTTGGCGGCCTTAAGTGCGGTGTTTTTTGTATCGTGATTTCAGAAGGAGGGGGAACCAGAACATGAACGATTATTATTCCATGTTCAGTGACTACCTGACAAACCAGAAAGCAAATTCGGCAAACACCCGGGAATCTTATCTCCGGGATGTACTGTCTTTTTTAGAATTTCTTTCGGATCGCGGCTTATCTCCTGTTGAGGCTGATGAAAGCTTGATTCAGGAATATGTGGATCACCTTCATGATCTCAAGCGTTCTCCCACTACCATTTCCCGAAATCTAGCTTCTGTGCGCTGCTTTTATAAATTCTTGATCTTCCGCGGCTTGCTGGATACAAACCCTGCCAAGGGGATCAAGCTGGAAAAAACGGAGAAAAAACTGCCGCAGGTTCTTTCCGGGGAAGATATCGAGCTGCTTCTGGCACAGCCGGATATTACAGAGCCCAAGGGCTGCCGCGATAAGGCCATGCTAGAGCTTTTATATGCCACGGGAATTCGTGTATCCGAACTTATCAACCTGAATATCAAGGATATCAATCTGCGTTCCGGCGTGCTGTATTGCCGTGGCAACAAAGGGATCCGTCCGATCCCGATCTACCCCTCTGCCGTGGTGGCTGTTTCTGATTATATTTATCGTATGCGCAGCCTAATCACCGGTCCGGAAAGCGAGAATGCTCTGTTTGTCAATTTGAACGGAGGCAGGCTTACCCGGCAGGGCTTCTGGAAGATCGTAAAAGGCTATGCCACAGAGGCTGGGATCAGCAAAGAGATCACGCCCCATACGCTGCGTCACTCCTTTGCGCTGCATTTACTGGAAAACGGAGCTTCCGTAAAAGATATCCAAACCATGATGGGGCATGCCGATATTTCATCTACACAGGTTTATGTGCAGCTTTTAGATAATCATGTGAAGCGCGTTTATCAAGATTGCCATCCCAAAGCCAAAATAGGCTAGGGCTTGTTTGAAAATAGAGAGGAAATGACGAATTTTTGACCAGAAATTGCAGTCAATCCTGCGATTGACGGGATTTTTGACGTAGGAAGTCCGTTTATGGGCCAAAAGACGGCGTTTTCGATTTTTCAAACAAGCCCTAGGGAGGACAAGCTATATATAAAATTCTTTATACAGTACAGGAGGAACTGCATGGGACTTTTCAATTTTTGGGGAAATTATGATAAACCGGGACCGGGAGTAAGTAAAGACGAGCTTCCAAAAGCCGCCCCGATTCGTTTCTTTGAAATTTTTGGCCGAAAGTTTACGAAGCTTCTTCAGCTGAATATGATCTTTATGCTTCCCGTTTTGGTCGTAGCTGTTCTTATGGGTTGCCTTTATCTTTTCTTTCCTCATGTGGTTTTTCAAATGGCTACTGCAAGCGGTACGCTTGTACTGGATGTGTGGAATTTATACGTAGTACCGCTGCCCCTGCTTTTGCTTTCTCCCTTTGTTGCCGGGCTTACCTTTGTTACCAGAAATTTCGCCAGGGAAGAGCATGCGTTCGTCTGGTCGGACTTTTGGAGCGCGGTCAAAAGCAACTGGAAGTATTTTTTCTTAAACGGCGTTGTGATCTATCTCCTGTATTTCATTTTAAGCTTTGCTCTGATCTATTATTACAATAACGCTGTGCAGAACGTACTTTTGTACGTCCCGTTCTGGCTTTGCATCGTTGTCGCGGTGGTATTCTTATTTGCCCAATATTATATCCCTGTCATGTTTGTCACCTTTGATCTGAAATTTGGGCAGGTATACAAAAACGCGTTTATTTTTGTGCTTGCGGGCTTTGGCAGAAATCTTCTGGTCACCGCGATTTTCGCCCTTCTGATCGTGGGAATTCTGTTTATTCCCGTTATGCCCCTTACGATACTGCTGCTTTTCCTGCTTGTAGTTTTCCTGCTTTTTTCCTTCATCAGCTTTTTGATCAATTTTGCGATCTATCCTGTCATCGATCAATATCTGATCCAGCCTTATCAAAGAAAACTGGCTGAAGAAAAAGCCGGTTCTCAGGAAGGGCGGAGGACTGACCTGAAGGAAACCTTCCCCGAGCTTTTTAAGGCGCCAGCAGAAGAAACACCGGCAGAGGACAAGTATGTCTATGTCAATGGCAAGCTGGTGAAGCAATCCAAGCTGGAAGAACAGCAAAAAGACGGGCTGGAATGATTTTTTACTTGTTTTTTCTGCCGTCTGAAAAATATCGTTCGTCAGAAGTTCTATAAAGAAATAGTAAAAGCTTCGCCTGATTCTTTTAGAAAAGGCGAAGCTCTTTTTTGTTTTGTTTTTTAAGGTCTTACAACTCTTCCGAATCGGCGAAATCATCATCTTCGCCGCTGGAAGGATCAGGTTCATTACTGGCAGAAGTCTTCCTTTTTCCTTTCTTTCCGCTGATTTTTGCCAGCGGATTGGAATTGATGGCAGCCTCCATCTGGTTGCTGGAGGTATGGGTATAGATCTCTGTGGTGCCGAGATTCGCATGCCCTAAAATGTCCTGGAGTACCCGAATATCCACATCTCCATAGCGGTACATCAAGGTGGCGGCGGTATGGCGAAGCTTATGAACGGAATACCCAGGGCCGCCTAAACCGATTTTCGCCAGGTACTTTTTTACAAGAAACTGCACAGTTTTAGGGCTGATACGGTTTTTTCTGCTGCTTAAAAAAAGCGCGTTCCGATCGATCACACCGTCCTTTGGGCGTACCGCCAGATAGGTTTCAATGGAATCCATACAGGCCTGGTTCAAATATACGATCCGCTCTTTATTGCCCTTTCCCAAAATACGCATGGTGGAATTGTTGTGGATCACATCGGAAATATTGATGGAAACCAGCTCGGAAAGCCGCATGCCGCAATTCAGAAAAAGGGTAAGAATACAGCGATCCCGCTCCTGGTCGGGCCCGTCCACCGCGTTCAGAAGTTCGATACTTTGTTCGAGAGAAAGAAAATGGGGAAGGGACTTTTTCTTTTTCGGCGGGGTAAGATTCTCTGTTGGGTTTTCCTCCAGCAGCTTTTCATGAACCGTAAGATACTTGAAAAAAGATTTCAGGGAAGAAGACTTCCGCTGTCGTGTAGAGCTCATGTTGTTACGTTCATCGGCGACAAAGTTCATAAACTCAAAGACGTCGAAGGTTTTTACGGTTTTCAGAAAAGCCACATCGATATCCTTTACAGAAATTTCTTCCAGCGCACAGCCTTCCGCAAGGCCGCGATACTGTTTCATAAATCTGAAGAAAGTGCGCAGATCCATACAGTATTCATTCACCGTTTTTTGGGACAAGCCCTTGATGTTTCTAAGGTACATGGCGTATTCCTGAACAACATACGGCATCTCATCTTTAATGGAAAAGCTCATAAAATCACCTCACTGAAATTGGAAGCAGAATAGAATATGGATGGGTAATCGGAAACCGGCTGAACTGTAGCGGCTGACCGCTGAGGCACGGAGTAGCGTCCTGGGCGGCGGGAGTGCATCACCCCGGAGGGCCGCTGTATTTTCTCCCCCCCTCAATTATACAAAATATCAATTTTGTATAATTGAGAATATTTTTTTGAGCCTCTTTTCTCACAGTCTTCAGGTCTGCTTTAGATCTTGTTCTTGACCTTGGAGTCTACTAAACAATCCGGAACAAATCCGTGCCATGCGGAAAGATCGAAACCACTTTTTCCATGTTACTCTGATTGAGAATCCCCCAGACCTTTAGCAAACTGGATTTTCTTGTTTTAAGCTATTGATTTGGCATTGCAAAAATCAGACGCTCTGAGCTCATAATCAATCGAGGTCTGTAGTTCTCCCAACTGATTTTTCCATGAATTCTCATGTATGGCAATTTTTTTGAAGCCCAGCAATTCATAGACATGCTGCGCCCTTGTATTTTTTAGGTTGGTATCTAAAAAAACAAGCTCATAACCTGTGCTGAACAGCTTTTCAATCAGCATACTTAATAGTACTCGTCCCAGACCTTTCCCCTGAAAAGCTGAATTGCAGATTTTGATTCCGATCTCGACCTTTTTCCCTTCATAAACATAGAAGCTCATTTCGCCGATTGATGTTCCTTGATATTCAATCATAAGTCGTCTTTTTGTATCATCGCTGTCATTAACGATCTGCTCTTTAATTTCTTCCGCTGTCGTTCCAAGTCCATTGGGAAATCCGGCATGAGCCATAATACTTCCGTCATTCCACCAAGCTGCAAGCTGTTCGCAATCCTTCCCCTCTGCATTTCTAATGCATAAATCATGATAGATTATTTTCATTTTATTTCCTCGTATATCCGCTGCTGGAAGCTGAAACACCATTTGCCTGATTACAGCAGCGGCATGATCCCGCCCACGTCGGTCAGCACTTCATTTGTCAATTCGATCGTTTCCACCCCATGGCGAGATAAGAACTTTAAGATTCTCTCCCGATCCGGGTGATTCTGCAAAGAGCCGGAAAAAGCAAGCAGCTCCGGCGCCAGCTTGCCGCAGCAGCCGCCGATAAAGCCGTAATCATAGCCGGGCAGCTCAATGAAGCCCGGGCGGATCCGTAAAATCTCAAAGCCTTTCTTTTCCAAAGCCTCTGCCATTCCCGGGTCCGATACCATAGCTGCGGTTTCTGTTACCAAAGCCGCTGAACAGGACGCATAGCCCTGCCTGACCGGCAGTTCCCGCAACCCAGCTTGAAGGGCCTTTTTCCGAAGCTTTTTATCTATGGCACCCATGTTTCCCACCAAAAATCCATTCCAAGCAAAAGCGTTGCACAGAACATCACCTGGATAGCGGCTTTGCGGGAATCCCGCGGTTTCTGTGGCGATAATATCATAAAAAGCAAGCTTTTTCAATAAACTGCTTTCGCGTAAAACGAACAAAGTTTCAAGATCTAGCGGACACGCCTGCATATCTGGATGAAAGGCCGTTGGTTTCGGCAGCCTGCTGTCGAAGCTTGTTTCTATTACTTCTATTTTCAGCTCTCGCAAGCGTTGTCCCAAGACTGGATATTCCCCGGAAATCAGAACAAGCCTCACTGGGCGCTCCGGCAGCCTGGGGCATCGCAGCAGCTTACTCATGCTTCTGTGGCGGCGGTATAAGCGTCCCGGATATTTTTTGCGCCGATCACTTCAATTTCCTGTGTATGCGATAGATTTTTCAGGTTGTGATACGGTATGATGCAGCGTGAAAAGCCCAGCCGCGCGGCTTCCGCAATGCGCAACTCCGCACGGTTGACACTGCGCAGCTCTCCGGCCAGTCCGATTTCTCCAAATACCACAATATCTTCCCGAACGGGGGTGTCTTTTAAGCTGGAAATCAACGCCACGGCTACGGCAAGGTCTACCGAGGGCTCGTCCAGGCGAAGCCCCCCTACCACATTCAGGTAAGCGTCTAAATTGGAAAAATAGTAGCCCGCCCGCTTTTCCAGTACAGCTAAAATTAAGGCCATACGATTATAATCAAAGCCGGTGGCCATACGACGGGGCGTCCCAAAGCCGGAAGTGGTTGCAAGCCCCTGAATCTCCGCCAGGATCGGTCGGGAGCCCTCCATCACAGCGGTAACACAGGTACCGGAAGCATTTTTAGGCCTGCCGGAAAGCATTGCCTGAGAAGGATTCTCCACCTGCTTCAGGCCTTCCTCCCCCATATCAAACACGCCGATCTCATTGGTGGAGCCATAGCGGTTTTTCACAGCCCGCAGAATGCGGTAGGTCATTTGGCGGTCTCCTTCAAAATACAAAACCGCATCTACAATATGCTCCAGCACCTTGGGCCCGGCAATAGCACCATCTTTGTTGACATGGCCTACAATGATAATGGGAATATCCAGAGATTTCGCGCAGCGCATCATGGTATTGGTACATTCTCTGACCTGGGTAATGCTGCCCGGTGAAGAACTGAGCTCCGTATGGTTCATGGTCTGGATAGAATCGATCATCACCAGATCCGGCTTCTCGCTTCGGATCTCTTCGGTGATATACTGCACATCTGTCTGCGTTAAAATCATAAGATTGGGGTTGTGAACCCCCAGCCTGGTGGCTCTGAGCTTGATCTGACGGGCGGATTCCTCACCGGAAACATAAAGAATTCGCAGTTCTTTCCCGAGATATTCGCAAATTTGCAGCAGCATGGTGGATTTTCCGATTCCGGGATCACCGCTGATCAGTACCAAAGAGCCCTTTACGATCCCCCCGCCCAATACTCTGTCCAACTCAGATAACCCGGTATGGTAGCGGTGCTCGTCTTCCGTGCTGATCTCGCTGATCGGCAGTGGCCTGGAAAGAGCGCCTACTGAGCGCACGGAAGCGCTTTTAGACGATATCGCGGGCTCCGCCACTGTTTCTACCATGGTGCTCCATGCGCCGCACCCAGGGCACTGGCCCAGCCATTTGGGATATTCATAACCGCATTCCGTACATTGATACACGACCTTGCTTTTTCCTGCCATAGCGATATACCGTGCCTTTCTCTCAAGCTCTGGCATTTAGTATATCATGCTTTTCTCTAATTTGCAAAGCTTGAGGAGGGGTCAGAGGCGGCAAGACTTTCAGCTTCGCTTTTCTGATTTGCCTGCAAATAATCGATCAGACCGTTATAAATTGCCGCAGCCATATCCTTTTGATAGCTTTCCTGGCTCAGTTTTTCAGCTTCAGCAGGGTTGGAAAGGAACCCGCATTCCACTAGCACCGCAGGCACCTGGCAATGGTACAGCAGGTAAATGCTTTTTTCCGCCTGTTTATTTTCCCTGTGGTTTTCCGGCTGCAAGGAAGAAACGATATTTTGGCGGATCGCTTCGGCGAGCACAGCGCTTTCCTCCCGGTTTCCGGAGTAAAAGACCTGAGCGCCATCATATTTGCTTTCCGAAAAATGATTTTGATGAATACTGATAAAGATGCACTCCCCGGCTTCTTCTATCGTTTGCAGCCGGTTTTTCGTATCGGATTTCTTTCGCTCTGAAATGGTGGAAAGGCTTTGATCTCCCACAGAATAATCGCCGGAACGGATCATAATAACCTCAAAATTATTCTGCTTCAGATATTTTTCCAATTCCAAAACAATCGAGAGATTGATATCCTTTTCCAGCTTTTGATTGACCCCCACCGCTCCTCCGTCTTCCCCTCCGTGCCCGGCGTCGAGAACGATGGTTCCTTTTTTCTTGAAAAGCTCCGCATGAAAATGAACGATCCCGAAGGCCTGCATTGTCTGCATGGCAAATAAGGCGATAGAAGCACAAAACAGCAACAAAAACACAAATTTTTTTCCCATACTGCCTTCTCCCTGCTCTTTTTTGAAAAAGATATACGCAAAGAACGGACGCTTCATTCCTTTTCTGATTTTGGAGGTACAACAAATCCCTTTCAAAAAGCTTTCAGGCATGCTATAATATCCGCAAAGGGCGTGCGGACATTATGAAATTAAAATCGCCTTGCCCAGTTTGTGCTTTGCACAATGGGCAATCGGCACATGATACCAACGCACCTTCAGTGCTTATGGTATCATATCCGCATGGGTTTTGTTATCGTGTTTCTCAAAATATTGTGAAGAGAACTGCGCTTGGAAAGGAATGAATTTGGGCTTATGAAAATCAAAGAGCTCCTGGCTCAAAAGAAAGTCACTTTTTCCTGTGAGATCTTTCCCCCGAAAAAGGAAAACGGATTTGACAACGTGCTTCAGGTAGCGGATCGAATTTGTGAAATGGGCGCTGACTTTATCAGCGTGACCTACGGAGCCGGCGGCAGCACCTCCAAAAAGACAGTGGAGGTTGCCGCGCATATCCAAAAAGAAATGAATACGCCGGCGCTTGCACATCTGACCTGCTGCGGCTCTCGCCGGGAAGAGATCAAAAACCGACTTTCAGAAATGAAACAGAATGGAATTGAGAACATTCTTGCTCTGCGTGGAGACAAGCCAAAGGACTTTACAGGAGATGGCGATTATTCCTATGCAGTTGAATTGATTCGGGAGATCCGTTCTCAAGGCGATTTCTGCATTGGCGGGGCCTGCTACCCGGAAGGGCATGTGGAATGCGAGCACAAGGAAAAGGATATTGCGTTTTTGAAGGAAAAAGTGGACGCAGGCTGTGATTTCCTTACAACGCAGATGTTTTTTGACAACAATGTGTACTACAATTTTCTTTACCGCGTATTGGCGGCGGGTATTACAGTTCCGGTGATCCCCGGCATTATGCCGGTCATCAACGCCCGGCAGATCAAGCGCAGCTGTGAGCTGTCCAACACAGTGCTTCCTCCCCGCTTTAAGGCGATTGCTGATAAATTTTCCGAAGACCCCGCGGCTATGGAACAGGCCGGAGTGGCCTATGCCACAGAGCAGATCATTGACCTGATCGCCAATGGGGTGAAATATATTCATCTGTATACCATGAATCGTCCGGAAACCGCGGAAAAGATTTTTCAGAATTTGAGCCATATCCTGACTTCCTCCTGACACTGTGTGAAAGCGTGATTCAAGCTATGAATAAAAAAGAGATCCTGCGGTATTTGGGAGCACAGGAAGGTACGGAGAAGCTGGACGAAAGCATTGCGCGCGCACAGCGGGAGATCGAAGCCGCTGCACGGCTTCGATCGACTTTTCTCCTTTTCCCCATCTGTGCGGAAACAGATTCTGTCACGATCGGCCAAACACAAATTTTCAGCCGAAACCTGTGCCGTCATTTACAGGGCTGTAAAGAAGCCTTTTTGTTTGCGATGACTCTGGGCCCTGAGGTGGATTTTTTGATTCGCCGGTATAGTGTTTCCGAGCTGTCTTTTGTACCTGTTCTGCAGGCCTGTGCCGCCGCCTACACAGAAGAATGCGCCGATCAGGCGCAGCTGGAGTTAGAGCGGCTTGCCGCAGAACGGGGATTGTATCTCAGGCCCAGGTACAGCCCTGGCTACGGAGATTTTTCTCTGGAGTACCAGCGATTTCTTTTCGCGGTTTTGGAGCTCCCCAAAAAAATCGGCGTAAGCCTGACCGACAGCTGCCTGATGGTGCCGTTTAAGTCCATTACTGCGGTGATCGGGCTTTCTCCTGATCCTTCCCTCTGCCATGTGGGAAAATGTATGACCTGTAATTTACCGTCCTGTCCGTTTAGAAAGGAGCCGTGACTATGAACGATCTTCGAGAAAAGCTTGGAAAAGAGCTGCTTTTTTTTGACGGCGCCATGGGCAGCCTTTTGCAGGCCCAGGGGCTGCTGCCGGGAGAGCTGCCGGAGCTGTGGAATTTGCGTTTCCCCGAAAAGATCTGTGAGATCCATACCGCCTATTTGAACGCGGGCGCGGACATTTTGAAATCCAATACCTTTGGTGCTAACTGCTGTAAGCTGGCGGATTCCGGCCACTCTGTACAGGAAGTGATCTTTCAGGGGATCACTTTAGCAAAAAAGGCTGTTTCCAATGTAGGGCACGGCTGGGTGGCGCTGGATATCGGTCCGACCGGAAAGCTGCTGGAGCCTTTGGGCGACTTGGCTTTTGAAGCCGCGGTGGAGATTTTTCAGGAAATGATTTCAGCTGGTACAGAAGCAGGCGCGGACTGCATTCTAATTGAGACCATGGCCGATATTTACGAAGCAAAAGCCGCGCTTCTGGCCGCGAAAGAGAATTCTACTCTGCCCGTATTTGTTACCATGACCTTTGATGAAACCGGAAAATTGCTGACAGGCGGCAATCTTTCCGTAATGGCGGCGGTGCTGGAGGGTCTGGGCGCCGATGCCATTGGGTTAAATTGCGGCTTGGGACCGGAGCAAATGGTAGCTTTCACAAAATCCCTTCGGGCCTTTACCGATCTTCCGATTCTCGTAAATCCCAATGCGGGCCTGCCAAAGGAGGAAAACGGAAAAACAGTTTATGAAATTTCTCCTGAGGAATTTTCCCTGCACATGGAAGCTATTGTACAGGCCGGCGCTCAGGCAGTCGGCGGCTGCTGTGGCACTACTCCCGAACACATTGCAGCCATGGTGCGGCAATGTAAAGGCCTTCCCTGTCAAACGCTTTCCCCCACTTACAGGACGGTGATCACCTCCGGCAGCAGAGCGGTAGAGTTCGGAACGCTACCGGTTCTCATTGGAGAAAGGATCAATCCCACCGGAAAATCCCGGTTTAAACAGGCACTGCGAGAGCACGATATTCCCTATCTTTTACAGGAAGGGATCACCCAGCAGGATGCCGGAGCCCATGTTTTGGACGTGAATGTAGGGCTCCCGGAAATTGACGAGCCCGCGCTCATGTGCGAGGTGGTGCAGGAGCTGCAGGCGGTTTCCCCCCTCCCCTTGCAGCTTGATACTTCCGATCCTGAAACAATGGAACGCGCCATGCGGCTTTATAACGGAAAGCCCTTGGTCAATTCCGTAACGGCAAAGGCCGCCTCTATGGAGGCTATTTTTCCACTGGTAAAAAAATACGGCGGTGTGGTGATCGGGCTTACGATCACAGAGGACGGTATTCCCGAAACAGCGGAAGGTCGTTTGGAAGCGGCTAAAATCATTGTAGATACAGCGACGCAATACGGGATCAGAAAAAAGGATATTGTGATCGACCCGCTTACCATGGCGATCAGCGCTGAGCAGGACGCCGCTTTGGTTACGCTGAAGGCTCTGTGTCTGATCCGGCGTGAGCTTGGAGTATTTACCTCTTTAGGGGTTTCCAATGTTTCATTTGGCTTGCCGCAACGGGAAAATATTACCTCTTCCTTCTTCCTGATGGCGCTGCAAAGCGGACTCAGCGCCGCGATCCTCAATCCAAAATCGGAAATGATGATGTGCGTTTATCGCTCTTACTGCGCTCTGTCCGGTCTGGATAAAAGCTGTATGGGTTATATTGCCGCCTACGCCCAGGCGGAGCAATCCCCTCCCCTATCAGCTCCTTCTCAGGACCCCCAGGAGCTTGGGGCCGCGATCGAAAAAGGGTTGAAGGAGGCCGCATTTCTGGCGGCGGAAAAAATGATCCGGAACGGCACAGACGGACTGGAGCTCATCAATTCTCACATTGTGCCCGCTCTGGACGCGGTTGGAGAAAAATTTGAGAAGAAGGTTCTTTTTCTGCCTCAGCTTTTAATGAGTGCGGAAGCAGCAAAAGCTGCTTTTGAAGCGATCAAGCGGCAGCTGGGACAAAAAGACTCTGCCCCTCAGAAGAAATCTCAATTTACCGTTGTAATTGCCACGGTAAAGGGTGATGTTCACGATATCGGAAAAAATATTGTGAAGGTACTTTTGGAAAACTATGGGTTCCATGTCATTGACTTGGGGAAAGACGTTTCCTCGGAGGTTGTGCTGGAAGCAGTTTTGCGGGAGCACGCGGAGCTTGTGGGGCTTAGCGCTCTGATGACTACTACCGTGGTAAATATGAAGGAAACGATCACTGTGTTACGGGAAAAAGCGCCTTTTTGCAAAATCATGGTGGGCGGCGCGGTGCTGACCCAGGAATACGCAGACCGCATTGGCGCTGATTTTTACGGAAAAGACGCCATGGCCTCCGTTCGCTATGCCACTGAACTGAAAAACCTTACTGATTCATCTCTCCAGGTTTGAAATATTGAAACAAAAGAGGAGAAAAAGCAGGAACGCACTGCTTTTTCTCCTCTTTTACTTTTTTGGAAAAATCAATCGCCAAAAGCTTTCCGCTGCTTTTCCGCCATGAGCTTTTTGCGGCGCTCTGTCTCTTCGAGATCCAAAGTAAGCTCTCCCTCTTCAGAAATCAGGAGCACAGCTCCCGCTGCCGCTCCGGCCGGAAGCTCCGAACTTTCAATGGCAAAATATTTTTGCTCCCCATCTTCACAGATGGCGTATTTTCCCTCAAAACGATCGATCACAAGTTTTTTTGTCATATTTGTTCTCCTTTTTGCTCTGTGCTGAACTACAGTTCAAATCCGTGCGGCCTGATTATTTTCACTGGTTTCTAAAAACCTGTACCCGGTTTTCCTGAAAGGTAAAGATCACAGTGCCGTCCGTGTCGGTTTGATAGATCTCATCACAAATACCACTCAATCTTTTCAGTACCGATTCCGCCGGAAGGTTGTTCTGATCTCTTCCTACAGAAACAATAGCGTATTCTGGCTCTACCAGTTCCAAAAACTGATCGGTACAGGAGGTTTTGCTTCCATGGTGCGGAACCTTCAAAAGCTTTGAAGAAATCTCTGCGCCGTAAGTTTCGGCCAAATCACGCTCGGCTTCCTCTTCAATATCTCCGCAGAACAAAGCGGTAAAACCCTGATATTCCAAGCGTATGACCAGAGAACTGTTATTGGTATCTTCATACTTCTTTATGGGGCCCAAAACTTGCAGAGTCGCGCTTCCCAAATTGATGGTATCCCCGGCAGAAAGAATTTTTTCCGGAATTCCCTGTTCTAGTAGTATCGCCTGAACTTCTTCATATTTCTTGCTGAAATAAGGAGCTCGAAGAAAGCACTCAGCCTCCACCTCGGAAAGCACCTGGCTCATACCGCCGATATGATCTTTATCGGGATGAGAGGCAATGGCGTACTTTAGAGAAGCTATTCGGTGACGGGCCATATAATCCACGATCACTTCCCCGGAAACAGCGGTGCCGGCATCTAAAAGAGCCGTCTCTCCCTCACATTCAATCAGAATGGCATCTGCTTTGCCGACCTCCAGCACATGGATCGCAAGAGGCGCCTGTGCTGTTCCGCCAAATCCCGAAACTTGAAACAGCTCTCTCCAAAAAGCCCTTCCCTGAGAAGTAAGCGAAAAGACCAGCAGGAACGCAAGCGCCAACAAGCCGCAGCGTTTGAGAAGCGCTTTTCTCTTTTTCCGGTTTTCCAAATCTGCTTCTCCGTTTTGAGAAGCTTTCTTCTTACTCGTCATCAAGCGATTCCGTTTGCGCGGGGTCAGCTTTCTGCATATGCATTTCCGCCCACTGCGCGTAAGTCATAAGCACCTGGCGAGGCTTGGAGCCCTCATGAGGCCCAACAATGCCAAGCTGCTCCATTTCGTCGATCAAGCGGCCCGCTCTGGCATAACCCAAACGGAGCCGCCTTTGCAGCAAAGAGGTAGAGGCTTGCCCGGCCTCTATCACGCATTTGATCGCCTCCTCCATCATGGGGTCGCTGGAGCCGCCGTCGCTGTCTGAGGCGTCTCCCTTTTCCCCTTCGCTTGCCGCGTTTCGCTCAATTTCCTGAATCACGGCTTCATCGTATTCAATGGTTTTCGTCTTTTTCACAAACTCAACAATCGAGGAAATTTCATCATCGCTGACGTAACAGCCCTGTACACGGACGGGCTTATTGGCCCCTACCGGAGAAAACAGCATATCGCCGTTTCCTAAAAGCTTTTCCGCGCCGCCTGCGTCTAAAATGGTACGGGAATCCACAGAATTAGATACGGTAAGCGCGATCCGGCTGGGAATATTGGCCTTAATCAGACCCGTCACCACATCAACGGAAGGACGTTGTGTGGCAACCACCAGATGCATGCCTGCCGCACGGGCCAGCTGAGCCAGCCGACAGATGGAATCTTCCACCTCTTTCGGAGCAGCCATCATCAGATCAGCAAGCTCATCGATAACAATGACGATCTGCGGCATAAAAGGCATGGGCTGCCCGTTTTCATCCTGGAAATTTTGTGATTCCGCCAGAGAATTATAGCCCTTCAGATTACGAACGTTAAATTCCGCGAAAATCTTATAGCGATTCATCATTTCCGATACAGCCCAGCCTAAAGCGCCCGAAGCCTTGCGGGGATCTGTCACAACAGGAACCAGCATATGGGGCATACCGTTATATTCTGTCAGCTCCACCGCCTTTGGATCGATCATCAAAAATCGAACCTCGTCCGGGCTGGCCTTGTAAAGCATGCTGATGATCAGAGAGTTGATGCATACTGATTTACCGGAACCGGTAGTACCCGCAATGAGCAAATGGGGCATTTTAGAAAGATCCGCCACTACAGGCTGTCCGGCAATATCACGGCCCAGCGCCACAGAAAGCTTTCCTTTCGAGGTTTGGAAGGAATTGGATTCGATCAGTTCCCGCATGCGCACCGTATTCCTTGTTTTGTTGGGCACCTCGATTCCCACTGCGGCTTTTCCGGGGATCGGAGCTTCAATACGTACACCGGTGGCAGCCAAATTCAACGCCAGATCATCAGACAAATTTGTGATCTTGCTGATTTTCACACCGGCAGCTGGCTGTATTTCATATCTCGTTACAGAAGGGCCCCGGCAGATATCCAGTATTTTTGTCTGCACGCCGAAGCTTTTCAGGGTATCTACCAGAATTCGTCCGTTCGTTTGCAGTTCTTCCGTTTCCTGCGCCGGATCGGAATAGGGACTGGCAGCGAGCATGGTAACAGGAGGATAACAATATACCGTTTTCATTTGCTCCGCGGCCTGATACAGTGCCTGCTGCTCTGAAGTGGCTTCCCTTCGGTCATTCTCTTCTTTTTTCTTCATGAAATCCTGGGTCAGTTCCTGAACTTCGTCCGGTACGGCGGGTTCTTTGGCAAAGTTCGAAGGCACTTCTGTATGCAGCTGAGAAGCAGTAGATTCTACAAAAGCATCCGTGTTTGCATCGGCCCCTGCCCCAATATCTTCCATTTCAGATTTTTGTGCTACTTCCGCAGCTATGTTTTGCTCTATGACGGGTAAAGCAGCTTCCTCCGCTGCTTTACCTGCTGTTTCGGAAAGGGAATTCGCTATTCCATGGTTCATTTCGTGCAGCGGTAAAGCCGGCGTTTCTACAGGCAGATCAAGAGGCGGATCTTCAAATCCAAATACCTCGCCCAGCTTATCCAGCTTTTCGTTTTTCTCCTTCTTTTTCCGTTTCGGCTCTGCCTTCGGGAAAAGACGGGAAGCCTCTGAAGAAACGGCAGCTGCCGCGGAACGGGGCTCCAGCGGAATATCGATATTTGCGGCCCTGTCCTCTTCCAGGATCAGCCGCTCCTCCTCCCGTCTCTGCCGTGCGTTCTGCAGCCCTTCCGAAACAACGTCCACAGGCTTTTTGATCGTGCGGAACAAGCTGATCAGCGTGGTACCGGTAAGAAGCATTACGGCGACAAAAAGCAGCAAGATCACAATGATTTTTGCGCCTAAGCCGCCTACCGCTTTGATCAGGGGCAAGCCCAGCATTCCACCGACTACACCGCCGCCGATCCCCGAATTCTGATAATACAGGGAAACTATGTAGTCCCACAGCTTCGTACCGGGCGCAGGAAGAGACGCGCTAAAAATATATCCGGTGGCACAAAAAAGAATAATGATAAGCGCTGTCATCCATATTTTTCCGCTGATCGAACCTCTGGGGTTGTCCAGAGCGGTGACAATAGCCACATAAATAATCAACACTGGCCACAGCAGCGCCCAACTTCCAAATATGCCAAGAAAAGCGCCATGAGCCCATTTCCAGAGATTATCTCCAGGGATCAGCACCAAACACGCCAGAAAAATGGAGCAGGCAAACAGCACCACCGCGCGCATCTGGTTGCGCTGGCGTATGGATTCTGCCGTCATTCGGCGGGAAGGGGTACCACGCCCATGCTGACCCTGTGCAGGCTTTCTTTTTGCGGAAGCTGGCGTTCCCTTTTTTGTCGTTGTCTTTTTCTTTCCGGAAGATACCGGTCGTTTTTCCGCCAAAAATCTCCCTCCGTTCCTTCAGCAAAGTTTTTTACGTTACAGGGGACGTCCGGTAAACAGATTCTGCCCCATCACATGTTCAATAATTCCCAAAATCGTGATCACACCGCCAGCAATCAGTGTGTAGTAAGCAAATATCTCCAGCTTGTTGGTAGTTACGATCCATTTTAACAGCTTAATGGCTAGAAATCCGACGATCATTGCCGTAAGCATTCCTACTATCAGCGGAGCGGCACCAATCTTTGCCCCCGCCGAGCCCAGATCCTTTAAAGACACAAGCGCAGCCGCCGCAATGGAAGGAATTCCCAGTACAAAGGAGTAGTCCAGCGCCGTTTGCTGATTAATGCCCCGAAGCAGCCCCACGGACAAGGTAGAGCCGGAACGGGACAGGCCAGGAAAAATTGCGGCCAGGCACTGGGTAAGTCCGATCAAAAGAGCATCGATGGTATGTATTTTTCTTCTGCCCTTGGCGGCTACTTTTTTTCCCTCCCGGTTGACCACTGCTTTTTCCTGACGCATCCGCTTGTTGGCCACGATTCCCAGAAAGAGCAAAGTGCTGGTGGCGAGAAGCGCCAGGCCTTCGATCACGATCCCCTTGTCGGAAGCAAGCTGCTCAGAAAAATCCTTTACCTTCATTCCGGTACCCGGAATGGGTAAAAACAGGAGGAACAGAGGCAGCAGCCCAATGAATAGCATCATCAGCAGCCTGCGGTCCTGGTTCATTTCGCTCCACTTGAATTGCCGGTGAACAATATCTCCGCACAGGGCAAAAAACTCCTTAATCAGCCGCCAAACTAAACCGCGATAAACAAAGATCACCGCGATCAGAGTGCCTAAATGAAGCATGATATCGAACAAAATCCCCGGCAGCTCAATGCCGAACATATGCTGTGAAATGGACAAGTGACCACTGCTGGAAACCGGCAGGAACTCAGTAGCGCCCTGAATGATTCCCTGAATAATAGCGTCTAAAATAGACATACCTTACCTCCTTAAGTACAAAAATCGTGAATGCCTTATGTAGCGGCAAAGCCGCCGGAAGCTTTTACCCTTCCTTTTTCTTCGTCTGTGATGCCTTTGGCTTCTTTTTCTTTTTTTCCCGCTCGATCATACGATTCAGGCAATCCATGGCGTCGGAAAGCGACCCCAGAGAATCGATCAGCCCCTCTTCCACAGCGTCTGGACCATCCAACACAGAGCCCACATCCATCACAAGCTCCTGCGTATTCATGGCAAGCGTGGTAAAACGCTCCTTGGTGATATTGGAATTCTGTGTGACAAAATTTGTAATACGGTCCTGCATTCGCTGAAAATACTCCAGTGTTTGGGGGATTCCCAAAACAAGACCGTTCATTCGTACCGGGTGGATCGTCATAGAAGCGGATTCCGCGATAAAGGAGCGCTTTGCGGCTACCGCCAGAGGAACACCGATAGAATGGCCCCCACCGAGCACCAGGGAAACCGTAGGCTTCTTCATGCCCGCTACCAGCTCCGCCAAAGCAAGGCCCGCCTCCACATCTCCGCCTACCGTATTGAGTAGCATCAGCAGTCCATCGATTTGCGGGTCTTCCTCTACCGCTACGATTTGGGGGATCACATGTTCATATTTTGTGGTCTTATTTTGAGAAGGCAAAATGTAATGCCCCTCGATCTGACCGATAATGGTAAGGCAGTGAACCGTGTGTCCGTTGTTTCGAGTTGTCACAGAGCCGCTTTCCGTGATCTGCTTTTGCTGCTCCGAGCTGAATTCCTGCTCGTTTTCCTGTGTTCCTTCGTCATTGCTCTCGGAATATCGATATTGATTCTTTTTTGCGGATTCTTTTTTCATAGGGCAACCTCCTTTTTACAAGGATAGTTTGCCAGAAATAGAAAGATTCATGCAAAAAGCGAAAGAAACCGCCGCTGAAATCTCTCTCAAGCCGCATGTATTTTTTATTATAGCATTTGTTTTGGGAAGCTTCAAGAAAAAACATGGGGATTCAGAAAAAAACTTCATTGCCTGAAAGCTTCATTCGTGGTATACTTTTATTTATATAATTTTGATTCTACAAGGAGGGAAGCTTTCTGGAGAGTCTGAAAATCACGATTGAGATCATTCTGCCTTTGTTTCTACTGATGGCGGTGGGCTATCTGGTGCGGCTGACAGGGCTCATAAGCGAAACCTCCGCATACCAGACCAACCGGGTTATTTTTGGGGTCTTTCTTCCCGCGCTGGTATTTCAAAATATTTATGCCATTGATCTGGAAGACCTGGAAAATAATTTCGATTCCCGCATTTTATTTTATCTGCTGGCAGGAATTCTTCTCCAATTTCTTATTGCTCTGTGCATTTCTTTTCTGTCGGAAAATGAAAACGCAAAACGCGGCGTTATTTTGCAGGGCATGTTCTGCAGTAATTTTGTGCTATTTGGCATTCCGATCTGCAATGCTTTGTTTGGCAGTGCGGCTTCCGGGCCCGCCTCTGTTCTTGTAGCGGTGATCATTCCTCTCTATTACATTCTCGCGGTGATTTCATTGGAGCTTTTTCAGGGAGGACGCCCCGGCTTTCTCCGTGTTATAAAGGGAATTTTTACAAATCCATTGATCATTGCCTCCGCTCTCGGAATTCTGTGTTTGGCTTTTCGCGTTACTCTGCCCCGTGTGATCGATGTTACGGTTTCCAATTTGGCGTCTATCGCCACTCCTCTTGCCTTTGTGGTTTTAGGCGCTTCCTTCAGCTTTCGAAAGCTGGGAAACAGTATCAAAAGCCTGTGCGTTGCCCTGGGCATGAAGCTGCTCTTTTTTCCCGCTTTGTTTTTAGTGCTGGCCGTTCTGCTGGGCTTTCGAGGCGCGGAGCTTGCTGTACTGCTCGTTGTGTTTGCTTCTCCCGTGGCGGTTTCTTCCTTTACCATGGCGCAGGAAATGGGAGGAGACGAAGCCTTGGCGGGGCAGCTTGTGGTATTCAGTTCACTGCTTGCGGTGGGAACGATGTTCTTATTTATCTTCCTCTTGAAGCAGTTGTCTTTTTTATAAAATCCATTTATGAAATCCATATCATGATAAAAGGAGAAAAAGCATGGGAAAAACGATTGCGGAAAAAATTATTCACGACCATCTTGTCAGCGGTGAAATGAATCTTGGCGAGGATATTGGCCTGAGAATCGATCAAACATTAACTCAGGACGCCACCGGCACCATGGCATATCTGGAATTTGAGGCCATGGGCGTTCCCCGGGTCAAAACCGAGCGCAGTGTGGCTTACATCGATCACAACACTTTGCAGAGCGGCTTTGAAAACGCGGACGATCACCGGTATATCCAGTCCATTGCCAAAAAACACGGCATTTATTTTTCCCGGCCCGGTAACGGGATCTGCCACCAGCTTCACCTGGAGCGCTTTGGAGCGCCGGGAAAAACCCTGATCGGCTCCGACAGCCACACCCCCACTGGCGGCGGTATCGGCATGCTGGCCTTTGGCGCAGGCGGTATGGACGTGGCAGTTGCTATGGGCGGCGGTGAATATCATATCACTATGCCGGCCATGGTAAAAATAAATCTCACCGGCACCCTTTCCCCCTGGGTTTCCGCGAAAGATGTGATCCTGGCGGTCCTGCAAAGGCTCAGCGTTAAGGGCGGCGTTGGAAAAATACTAGAATACGGCGGAGAAGGCATTGAGACCCTGACTGTTCCGGAGCGTGCCACCATTACCAACATGGGCACAGAGCTTGGCGCTACCACCTCCATCTTCCCCTCTGATGAGATCACACGGCAGTTTCTGGAGGCCCAGGGCCGCGGAGACTGCTGGATCGAGCTCAAATCTGACGAAGACGCGGTATATGATGAGATCATCGACCTGGATCTTTCCTGCCTTGAGCCTTTGGCGGCCTGCCCTCACAGCCCGGATGCGGTAAAGCCGGTCAGAGAGCTGGCGGGTATGAAGATCGATCAGTGCTGTATCGGCTCCTGTACCAACTCTTCTTATCTCGATATGATGCGGGTGGCCGCTATTCTGAAAGGGAAAACGGTGCACCCTGATGTCAGCCTCACCATTGGCTGCGGTTCCAAGCAGGTTTATCACATGCTAGCCATGAACGGCGCCTTGGCCGATATGATCGCTGCCGGAGCCCGCATTCTGGAATGCGCCTGCGGCCCCTGCATCGGAATGGGACAATCTCCCAAATCCGGCGGTGTCTCCCTGCGCACCTTCAACCGGAATTTTGAGGGACGCAGCGGCACGGCGGACGCTCAGGTCTACCTTGTCAGCCCCGAAACGGCCGCTGCCTCCGCGTTGACAGGAAAATTCACAGATCCCCGCGATCTGGGCGAGGCCTCTCAAATCGTTATGCCGGAGAAATTCCTCATAAACGACAATCTCATCATTCCCCCAGTGCCGGAGGAGCTGATGGAGACCGTGGAGATCGAACGCGGCCCCAATATCAAGCCCTTCCCCACCTCTCAGGAGCTGGAGCCCGCAATAGAAAAGAAGGCTGTACTGAAGGTCGGGGATAATATCACAACGGATCATATCATGCCCGCTGGCGCGAAGATCCTGCCCTATCGCTCCAATATCCCCTATCTCTCCAATTTCTGCTTCGGCGTGTGCGACCGGGAATTTCCGGCCCGCTGCAAGGAAAATCAGGGTGGTATTGTGATCGGCGGGCACAACTACGGTCAAGGCTCTTCCCGGGAGCATGCGGCCCTGGTACCGCTGTATCTGGGTATTAAGGCGGTAGTGGCAAAGTCCTATGCCAGGATCCACTGTGCCAATCTTGCAAATGCCGGACTGATTCCTTTACAGTTTGATCGGGAAGCAGATTACGACAGCATCGACCAGATGGACGATTTGAGCTTTCCCAATATCCGCGCCGAACTGGAAAAGGGCTGTGACGTAACCATGAAAGACCTGACAAAGGGCATTGAAATCAAGCTGACCGCCGTATTGACCCCGCGGCAAAGAGAAATGGTTTTAGCCGGAGGCCTCTTAAATTACACAGGAAAAGCGGCTCAAAAAGTAAAATCGTAACTTTTTTGAATTGTGGGGGAACGCCCCGGGAAAGGACGGTAGGTTAATAATGGCTGACCGAAAAAAAATAGAAATGAAAACTCCCCTGGTGGAAATGGACGGAGATGAAATGACCAGGATCATCTGGAGCATGATCAAAGAGATTCTGCTTCTCCCCTATCTCGACCTGAACGTGGAATACTATGACCTGGGGCTTCAAAACCGGGATAAAACCAACGACCAGGTAACGGTAGATTCCGCCATGGCGACAAAAAAGTATGGAGTTGCTGTGAAGTGCGCCACGATCACGCCCAATGCCGCCAGAGTGGAGGAATACCATCTCAAGGAGATGTGGAAATCTCCCAATGGCACGATCCGCGCTATTTTGGACGGCACGGTATTCCGCACGCCGATTCTGGTAAAGGGGATCACCCCTTATTTGCCTGGCTGGAAGCAGCCTATCACGATCGCCCGCCATGCCTATGGAGACGTATACAAAAACGTAGAGGCTTCTGTTCCTGCCGGAGCCAGGGCTGAGCTGCTGGTCACTCTGCCGGACGGCTCTGAGAAGAAATATCCGATCCACAATTTTTCAGAAAGCTCCGGAATTATTCAGGGACTGCACAATCTTGACAAAAGCATCGAAAGCTTTGCCCGTTCCTGTTTTAATTTCGCGCTGGATACCAAAAAAGATCTGTGGTTCGCCACCAAGGACACCATTTCTAAAATCTACGATCACAGATTCAAAGATATTTTTCAGGAGATTTTCGAGAAAGAGTATGCTGAAAAATTCCAAAAAGCGGAAATTGAGTATTTCTACACACTGATCGACGATGCTGTTGCCCGGGTGATCCGCAGCAGAGGCGGGTATATTTGGGCCTGCAAGAATTATGACGGAGATGTTATGAGCGATATGGTAGCCACCGCCTTTGGAAGCCTTGCCATGATGACTTCTGTGTTGGTCTCTCCCGACGGCGTTTACGAGTATGAAGCCGCTCACGGTACAGTACAGCGTCACTATTACAAGCATTTGCGGGGAGAGGCTACTTCCACAAATTCTGTAGCTACTCTTTTTGCCTGGACCGGCGCTTTGCGTAAGCGTGGAGAGCTGGATCAAAACACGGCGCTTTCGGAGTTTGCCGATAAGCTGGAAAGGGCCGCTCTGGACACCCTGGAAAGCGGCGTTATGACCGGTGATCTGGCGTCCATGTCTACCCTGCCGGAAATTCATCAGGTTTCCACAGAGGAATTTTTGCTTGCTGTCCGGGACAGCCTGGAAAATCTTCTGTAAAATTTTGTTTTAGGAAGTATCAGTATCATGCAGAAAAAAGAAAACATTTCCATGTCCGTTATTCGCCGCCTGCCCAGATACTACAGATTCTTATCAGAACTGGAGAAAAACGATGTAACCCGTATTTCTTCCAAGGAGCTTTCTGAAAAAATGGGACTCACCGCTTCACAGATCCGTCAGGATTTTAACTGCTTCGGCGGCTTCGGGCAGCAGGGCTACGGATATAACGTACCGCAGCTCTGTGTAGAAATCGGGAAAATTCTGGGGCTTCAGAACAAATTCAAGTGTGTTTTAATTGGGGCCGGAAATCTTGGCCGGGCGATCATGGGTCATATGCCCTTTGAGCAGCTTGGCTTTCAACTGATCGGCGCTTTTGATAATTCCCCGAAGGTGATCGGTACCGTGATCAGCGGCTGCCAAATTTCCGACTACCGGAAAATTCGGGAGTTTTATAAGAAAGAGTCCCCTACCATGGCTATTCTTTGCGTTCCCCGTGACGCAGTGGAAGAGATTTCCGATGAGCTGTATGAGATCGGGATCCGCTCTTTCTGGAATTTCAGCCACTATGATATTTCCCTGAAGTATCCCGATGCCATCGTCGAAAACGTGCACATGAACGACAGTATGATGACGCTGTGTTATAAACTCTACACACTTTCTGAATAAAACGCGGCAACAAAAGCACACAAAAAATCTCCCGGCTTTGCCGGGAGATTTTTTGTGCTTTTAATAGGTCGTGATCTCTATTTTTTCAATGACCACATCTTCCACAGGCGTGCTGCCATCGGCTCCCACTTCTGTTTTGGAAAGGGCGAGCACGTTGTCGAAGCCCTCAAATACCTGGGCGAACACAGTGTGGCCGATCCCCATGGTAGAATAATAACCGTCCAGATGGGGATTGCCTCCGTGCTCGTTGTAGAGCGTTTTCATCTCCTCCGGTACAAGGTCCATTTTGATCCACCTTCCGTAGGTGGCGGAGAAAGCGTCAGGATCCTCCTGATACAGCTTAAAGCCCTCTTCATAATTTTCCCAATTTACCTGAGTACCGCCGGTAGCGTTGATAAAGAACTGGCTTCCGTTGGTGTTGGCGCCGCTGTTTGCCATGGAAACTGATCCGTCAATATTCAGCAGATTGGACTGGAATTCATCTTCAAAGGCTTCCCCCCACACGCTTTCTCCCCCGGTGCCGTTGCCATCGGGATCTCCGCCCTGGATCATAAAATTTTCCATGACGCGGTGAAAGGTGAGTCCGTCATAATATCCCTGAATAGCATGAAGCTTGAAATTGTATACCGCCTTCGGCGCTTCCTCCGGGAAAAAACGAAGTTTAAATGTTTCGCCGGACTTCATGGTCACCACGGCGATTTCCTCTCCTTTTTCGGGCGGATCCAGCTGGTATCCGATTTTCTCATGATTTGAAGAGGCGGTCAGCTGCGTTTTTTCAACAAGCTCCTCCGAATGCTCCAGTGCGCGGGCGGCAGGAGAAGCCTTCGCCGCGCAGGCAGTACAAAAAACACAGAGAAACAGCAGTGCGAAAGAAAGTGTTACTTTTTTCATGGGAAACCTCGCTTTCGAAAATTGGCGGTGAAAATCCGCATGGTGGAATTCAGAAAGAATGTTTTTATTGTATCTCAAATTTTGGAAACTTGCAAGCCCTCCCCTCTTTTTCTATCGTCATTTTATACCTTCCGGCCTCATATATTCTTTTGTAGTGTAAAGAAGGAAGGACGTTTCCCTCTTAAGAAAGGAATGGTCAACACGATGAAATTTTATCCGGAAGGGCGCCGTATCGATACGTTTGAAAACAGAGCTGCGCTTCAGTCTCCCGCCTCTTTATCGGAAGCCATGCGCGATAAAAAAATATTGGAAGCCCGTGCGGTCATGTGCGACAGCAGCCATAACCTAATCGTGGATTTCAAATTTATGAAAGGGATCATTCCCCGTGAGGAAGGCGCTGTCGGTATTAAAGAGGGCGCCGTCAGGGATATTGCCATTATTTCCCGGGTCAACCGGCCCGTTTGCTTTCTGATACAGGATTTTATACGGGAAAGCGACGGAAAAATCACGGCACTTTTGTCACGCCGGGCCGCGCAGGAAAAATGTCAGGAGGAATACATAACTACCCTTGTGCCGGGAGATGTGATAGACGCGCGGATCACACACATTGAGCCCTTTGGAGCTTTTGTCGATATTGGCTGCGGCGTGGTTTCTCTGCTTCCCATCGACGCGATCTCCGTTTCCCGCATTGAGCATCCAAGAGAGCGTTTTTCGGTAGGAATGGATATCAAGGCTGTGGTAAAAACAAAGGATCATGGCCGGATCACACTTTCTCATAAGGAGCTGCTGGGAACCTGGGAAGAGAACGCTGCAAAATTTCGGCCCGGTGAAACGGTATCGGGAATTATCCGCAGCATGGAAAGCTACGGTGTTTTCGTGGAGCTTACTCCCAATCTTGCCGGGCTTGCGGAGGTGCGGGAAAATATTTTTCCCGGCCAGCAGGCAAGCGTATTTATCAAGAATATCCTGATCCCCAGAATGAAGATCAAGCTTATCATCATTGATACCTTTGATGGGGATCCCACAAGACCATCTCCTCCGGAGTATTACTTCCACGGCTCTCATATGGACGAATTTGTTTATTCACCGCCGCAAAGTGAAAAGTATATCGCCACGAAATTTGAGGCCTAATAGCAAAACAGGCCGGACGGTATCGTCCGGCCTGTTTTGCTGTGAAAGCTTCTCCTTGCTCACTGTTCCGTAAAAGAAAAGCTTCCATTTTCAAAAGAGCATTGATACTTCTTTCCGGTAACAATGGTGCCTTCCAGCATCTTTTCGGAAATGGTATCTTCGATGCTGCTTTGGATCACACGGCGAAGCGGACGAGCTCCATAAATGGGGTCGTACCCCTTATCGGCTACCGCGGAAACCGCCTCTGGCGTAAATTCTATTGTTATCTCCATTTCCCGCAGCTTATTCTGCAAACTGGAAAGCATTTTCTCAGCAATCTGCAAGGTGTTTTCCTTGTTCAGTTTATGGAAAACGATAATATCGTCCACCCGGTTCAGAAATTCCGGCTTGAACAGGTTTTTCAGCTCATTCATCACCAGTTCTTTTGTTTTCTCAAAATCACTGGATTCGCTGGCGCCTGTTTCCGCAAAGCCCAGGTTTTTTTGCTTTTCTGTGATCAGGCGCGCACCCACATTGGAGGTCATGATGATGACCGTGTTTTTGAAATCCACTGTTTTTCCCTGAGAATCGGTGACCCGGCCATCTTCCAGGATCTGCAGCAAGATATTGAACACATCCGGGTGAGCCTTTTCGATCTCATCGAAAAGTACCACAGAATAGGGTTTTCTGCGTACAGCCTCCGTAAGCTGACCACCTTCTTCAAAGCCGACATATCCGGGAGGCGAGCCAACCAGCCGAGAGGCAGTGTGCTTCTCCATATATTCTGACATATCAAAGCGCACCATGGCCTTTTCATCGCCGAACATGGCCTCCGCCAGGGCTTTGGAAAGCTCAGTTTTTCCTACGCCTGTTGGGCCAAGAAAGATAAAGGAGCCGATGGGACGGTTTTTATCCTTCAAGCCCACCCGGCCCCGGCGGATCGCTTTGGCAATGGCGGAAACCGCCTCTTCCTGTCCGATCACACGCTTGTGCAGGGTTTCCTCCAGGCGCAGCAGCCTTTTACTTTCCTCTTCGGTAAGCTGCGATACCGGAACTCCGGTCCACATGGAAACGATATCCGCAATATCATTGGGCGTAACGATGCTGTTATTACGTTCATTTTTTGCTGCCCACTCGTCTTTGGCCCGTTCCAGCTTTTCTTGCATCTCTTTTTGGCGATCTCGCAGAGACGCCGCCTGCTCAAACTCCTGAGAGTTGATGGCCGCGGCCTTTTCTCCCTCAATCTTTTTGATCTCTTTTTCCATATCCTGCAGATTATCGGGCGCTGTAAAGGCACGAAGCCTTACACGGGAAGCTGCCTCATCAATGAGGTCAATTGCCTTATCCGGCAGATACCGGTCTGAAATGTAGCGTGCGGAAAGCCGCACCGCCGCATCGATGGCTTCCTCTGTGATCTGCACCTTGTGGTGCGCTTCATAGCGATCCTTCAGGCCCTTGAGAATAGAAATTGCCTCTTCCTCACTGGGCTCTCCCACGGTAACGGGCTGGAACCGCCGTTCCAGGGCCGCATCTTTTTCAATATGCTTCCGGTATTCGTTGATGGTGGTGGCGCCGATCACCTGGAAATCGCCGCGAGCCAGAGCAGGCTTCAGAATATTCGCGGCGTCAGTGGAGCCCTCCGCGGAACCTGCTCCGATGATCGTGTGCAGCTCATCGATAAACAGGATCACGCGGCCGTCCTTTTTTACCTCGTCAATGGCATTTTTGATCCGTTCCTCAAAATCGCCCCGGTATTTTGTTCCGGCTACCATGCCGGTCAGATCCAAAGAGACCAGGCGTTTGTCCTTTAAGGTTTCAGGTACGTCCCCCGCATGGATCTTGAGGGCCAAGCCTTCCGCAACAGCGGTTTTTCCCACACCGGGCTCGCCGATCAGTACCGGGTTATTCTTTGTGCGCCGGGAAAGGATCTGAACCACCCGCTGGATCTCCTGCTCTCTTCCGATCACAGGGTCGATCTTTCCCTGTGCCGCCAGCTGAGTTAAATCACGTCCAAATTGTTCCAAGGCCTTTCCATTGCCCTGTTCTCCATCCACATTACCCATTGCGGGTTCGCCGGAGGAAAACGCGGTATTGCTCAGCAGAGAGGATAATTCTGCGGTGATACGGGCAGGATCCACGCCAAGGATCCGAAGGAACCTCATTCCATAACAGCTTTCATCTTCAACTACGGCGATCAGCAGGTGCTCCGTACCTACATAGGCGTTATGAAGCCGCGCCCCGGCCATGACAGCAATTTGCAGGATCTGCTTTGTCCTGGGGGTAAAAGCATCGGGAGAAAGGCTTGTAGGCTCGCCCGAACCCACCCTTTCACGAACAAGGTTCTCATAGGCTTCCGCAGTCACTCCCAGCTTATTCAGCACAGTAAAGGCGGCGCCGGTCCCCTCTTTCAAAAGGCCCAGTATCACATGCTCACTGCCGATATAGTCGTGTCCCATTTCCTGGGCGGAAGCAACCGCCAGATTCAAAGCCTGATTGGCCTTTTCTGTAAATCCATTAAAACGATACATAAAGTTCTCAACTCCTTTGACAAAAACTCAGTATATAGTTTCTCGTTCAAACATCTGAAAGCTTGGCGCACACCTGGCGTACCAGTTGAGCGCGAACGATATCACGCCGGGTTTGCTCCAGCGGCTGTTCACCGGAAGAAGCCAATGTGGCCGGCTGCGCCTTTACGGAAAGGCTGTTCAATTCTTCCTGGGTAACGCCGTGAAGCAAACCAATGGATAAGCCCAGCCGGATATAGGAAAGCAGCTCCATAAGCTCTCCGCTGGAAAGTATTTTGGCGCTTTTCAGCACGCCTGCCGCCCGTTGAATCTTATCCTGGATCACAAGATTGGAACCAAGTTCTTCCCTGGCCCTGCGCTCCTGTTCGATCACCTGTGCGGTGATTGCGTTTAGATTGTCGATCGCCTCGGCCTCGCTGAGCCCCAGAGTGATTTGATTGGAAAGCTGGTACATTGCTCCGGTAATCTGGCTTCCTTCCCCATAGCTTCCACGCAAAGCCATACCCAGCTTTGCCAGATTAGAGGAAATACGGGGCATTGCGCCGCTCTCCGTCAAGGCGGGCAGGTGAAGCATTACGGAAGCCCGCATTCCTGTACCCAGGTTTGTGGGACATTGCGTCAGGTATCCAAGCTCCGGATCAAACGCGAAGCGCAGGCTTTCTCCCAGTAGTGTATCCAATCGATCGGCGGATTCGGCAGCCTCCTTGAGAGAAAGTCCTTCCTTCATTACCTGGATCCGAAGATGGTCTTCTTCATTGATCATAATGGAAAAGCTTTCATCTTCGGAAAGAAGCAGCGCTTTTCCCTGGCGGTCAGAAATAAATTCCGGGCTTACAATATGGCGTTCCACCAGGGAAACGGCCTCTTCCTCGGAAAGCGAATCCAAGGGAACAAAAGAAAACTGCTTTGCCGCCGCACTGTTTCCGGAAAGCAGCGCGTCTTTTATTTTATTTTCAATTTCTGCTTTTTCCTGCGCGTTTGCCTTGCCGGGGAAAGGATATTGCTGCAAATTCCGAGCCAGACGCACCCGCGTGCTGTATACGACATCACTGTGGTTTCCTGCCTTTTCGTACCACTTCAGTACCTCAGCCATTGCCTTCCATCTCCTTTATTTCATCTCTCAATACCGCGGCTTTCTCAAACTCCTGTGCTTCGATCGCCTGACGCAGCAGAAGCTTCTTTTCCTCCAAAGAGGCTTGCGGTACCGGCACCATCTGCCCGGTAGAATCGGAAATACGCAGTGCGGAGCTGCCGGGTCTTTTTCCCTTGTGGTGAACAGTTCCATGAATCCTCTGGATCAGGGGCAGCAGCTGGCGGCGAAAGGTTTTATAGCACTCCTCGCAGCCAAGGTTCCCCGTCTTCGCGATTTCGGCGAAGCTGGAACCGCACTTTTTACAGCGCAGCACCGAATTTTCTCCATGGCTTTTCCCAATCAGGCCTCCCAGCATGGGTCCAAATCCCAAATCCCATGTATCAAACAGGTTTCCATATCCCTTTTCTTTGGCGCAATCGCTGCACAAATGATATTGTGTCAGTTGCCCGTTGACGATCGTTTTAATATGGGTCGTTGCTGTTTTCTTTCCACAGACTTGGCAAATCATAAAGCTTTCCTCCTTTTTTGCTAACCAAATATCCAATTATGCCCTTGCGGCAATCAACATGTTTTTATAAACCGAAGCCCGTACATAGTTCCGAAGCTCCCTGGGGACAAGAGCCAAGGCCTTTTCCGAAACGGCGGCCTGGATCAAATCTACCGCCTCTTTACTGAGTATTCCGTTTTGCAGCATGTTTTCCGACATGGCACGAGCTGTTCCCGCGTCCAAGGTATCTCCTACCGCATTGATAATATGCATGATCATATCCGGTTTAGAGATTTGAAGTCTGGTGATTCGAATGTAGCCTCCTCCGCCCCGGCGGCTTTCCACCAAATACCCTTGCTCCGGTGTAAAACGGGAAGCAAGAACGTAATTGATTTGACTGGGAACACAGCCAAGAGAGCCTGCCAATTCATTTCGCTGAATTTCCGCAATACCGTCCGCCTCTTTTAGCAGCTCTAAAATATAGTTTGCCACACTGTCGCTGATACGCACAAAACCACTTCCGTTTCTGTCTTTGACTTTCTTTGACTTTTATTATACCTGATTTTCATGGAAAATCAAGATCAGAAAAAGTCAAACAAGGCGATTTAACAACGCTCAATTCGAAAGATCCTCTTGTTTTCTCCCTTATGCTTCGATTTTCTTTTATTTTTAAGGAAACACCTCATCATTCTAATTGATATAGCGCGGCAAAAATTTTTTCAGCAGAGTGCAGAAAGGCAGCGCAGGCAGCTGATGCCCTGCAATCCGACTTCGCATGCCGGAGATGTCGTTCAAGGCAATATTCGTAAATTATGCGAGGCTGACTTAACTTCTGTAACACTTTTTGGGGTTCGCCATATGATAGGAGTGTAAATGAAAGGAGGCGCTCTTCCATGTGTGGTTGTGGTAACGGAGGTTGCTCTTGGATCATCATCATCATCCTGATCCTTCTCTGCTGCGGTGGCTGCGGCAGCTTCGCCAATAATGGCGGCTGTGGCTGTGGCAACAACGACTGCGGCAATGGCTGCGGCTGCTGCTAAATAGCGTGCGGGCATCTGCCCTATTCGCTTTTTAAGCCAGCAAAAAAGGGGCACTGCTTTTAGCAGTGCCCCTTTCCCTATTCTCTCGTTTTTTCCGATGGCAACACCGCACAATCTTTGTGCGGTGTTGCCATCTATCAAGTGGCCGAAACAGATTCCAGTGCCTCCTGTAAGGCCAGCGCCAGCTGAGCGGGACAGGAGGTGGATTTTGCGCCGCAGCGAATATCCTTGCAGCGCTTAATGTACTCCTGTACCTTCATTCCTTGTGCCAGAGCAGCGACCCCCTGGGTATTGCCGCTGCACCCACCGGTAAATTTCACGGACTGAATGATATCGTTTTCTAAAACAATATCGATCTGCTTGGAACAAACGCCCTGGGGAATGTAATGAATCTCCATTTTTATACGCTCTCCTGTGTTAAAAATAAAATATATCATCGATCCAATGCTACTAATCTACCAAACTCTCTTTCCTTTGTCAAGTAAATGCATCTGGAAACAATTAGTCTTCCGCTTCCTTTGTAAGCAAGTAGTCCGCCTGGAATTTTCGGGAAGACAGATTAAATAAAAGAATGGAAAAAACGGCCAAGAGAACAGCAAGACCGATCAGCAGCAGCGCATTGATCTGAAAAATCCCGGTAAACTGGGCCAAATACAACAAAATAAAGGGAAGGATCAAATATCCCATAGTTTGAAGAGACTCTCCTACACTGTACACTCTTGGCAGGACAAGGCTGACAAACGTAACAGAAAACAGCGCCAGCACCGGCATCAGAAAAAGAACTGTGACAAGCCATTCCAAATTGAAGAAATAAGGCGCCGAAAGCAAAAGATCCGCTACTGAGGCAATAATGGAAAAAGCCAAAAAGGAAACCAGAGAAATGACCACGGAAATCAGCGAACAGGTCGTGATCTTAGCGCTGAACACAGATTTGGGATTCATGGAGGTCAAGAACAATGTTTCTAATGTGCCATTTTCCTTTTCTCCGACAAAGGCACAGGAAGCGGAAGCCACCGCACAAACAACGGGAACCATCAAAAACAAAAGCGGACACAGTAGTGTAGTAAAAGCGTCCAGCCAAAATTGGCGGTAACCGTATTCTCCGCTTTTTTCAGAAAGCAGCGTTTGTATGGAATCGGAAAAGGACGTATTTTTCGGTACAGGAAACAAGCTGATCGCCACAAAATAGGTCAGCGGCAAAATCACTACCAAAATGACCGGCAGTACCATCAGCAGAGCCCGAATTCCCTTGCGTTTCCAAATTGCGCCAAGATCTTTTCCGACCAGCACGGACTCAGCGGAAGAAAAAAGCTTACGGGGCTTCTGGTTCGCCCGGGTCGCCTGTCTCGTAGTCCTGCCATTCTCCGTTGCCTGCTTCTGCGGCTGTCTGGTCCGTGAAGCCTTCTGTCGAGATATCGGCTGCTGGTTCCGATGACTCCTCGTACTTGTCGTATTTGTTTCCCTGTTCATCAGCATCACCTATCCTTTGTACTCTGCCAGTTGCATAAGCGGTATAGATCTCTTCCAGTGAGGGCTTGATCAGCTTCGCTTCATACAGTCTTTTCCCGCTGTTCACTGCCTGCGAGATCAATTTCGGCAATTCCTCTTCCGAAGGGATCTCTTTTTTCCATAGACCCTCCGTCAGCCGGAAACCCGCCAAAGGTGTTTCACCTTCTTCAAAACGAAAAGCCGCCTGGTAAGGAACGCCGGAATCCTGACGCAGACTGACCAGATCTCCCTTTGCCAGAAAAGAGCCTTCTCGCAATAAGCCAAATTCGTCTCCAAGGCCTTGGGCATATTTCATATCTTCTGTACAAAGCAGTACGGTAATACCCTCCTGGGAAATCAAATATGTGAGAAGCTCCTGCACGCTGGTCGCTGCCTCCGTATCCAATCCATCTGCGGGCTCATCCAGTAAAAGCACCTGAGGGCGGTGCATCAATGCTCTTGCCAGAGAAGCACGCCGCAGCACATCGGTGGGCAGCGCGTTTGGCTTTTCATCCCGACCCTCCCAAATATCCAAACGATGCAGAAGAAACGAAACGCGATCCAGCGCATCGTTTTGGTCCACCCCGTTGATATCCGCAAAAAAACGCAGATTTTCCGAAAGGGTCATTTCCCGGTAAAGCCGGGAGGTATGCAGCACGGTTCCGGTCACACCATGCAGCTTTTCCGCTTCAAAAGCAGGAGAAAAACCCAATAAAGAGCATTCGCCCGCCGTGGGGCGGCAAAGCCCGGCCAACAGTCGGATCAGCGTGGTTTTTCCTGACTTTTCCTTCCCGACACAGGCGAAAATACTTCCCTGAGAAACCTGGAGATTCAAGCCATGAAGCGCGGAGATACTGCCATATTTTTTAGAAACCTCATATGCTGAGATTGCTTCCATAAAACACGCCCTCTTTTTTGATAAAAGTTTATCCGCGGCGGATCTCAGAGGTTCCATGCTCCTTCAAATAGGTCGCCTCCAGATCAGCTAAGTGAAGCTTTACCGCAAGCGGGTAACGGTCAAAAGCAGCGCTGCTTGCAAAGCTTCCTCCCTTTACAGCATCATCAAACCCCCCCATATGCCAGCGGATCGCCATAGCCTCCGCCGGCTTCAAACGAACGAAACGCTCGATCAGATAAACAGATTTTTCACCGTGACCGTAGGGAAACGCGTCTTCGATCGTATAGTATGGCTTTTTCTCCCAGGCGCCGGTCTCGTCATTTTTTACATTGCGGGTGGACACCTTGTAAAACTGCGCCTTACACACGTCGTGCAAAAGCCCGCATAAAGCAAAGCTTTCTTCACTGTCCCCTTCTTCAAAATATTTATCCCTTAGAACCTGATACACATTGACGCTGTGACGAACCAAGCCAAATTCACAGGCGCAATGGTACTTCGTGCTGGCAGGAGCGGAAAAGAAATCTGTGGTGGAAAGCCAGGAAAGCAGCCTGTCTCCCCCTTCTCTGGTCACATGCTCCTGATAAATTTTGCAAAATTCTTCTTGATATAAATTGTCCGCCATTTCTCCGCCTCTTTCCCTATTCTATAAGTTTTTTCTCATGTTGATGAAAAGAAAAAATCCCTTGGTCTGCCGAAAACCTATCTTTTCCATTCAGTATACCACTTGCCAACACTTTTTTCAAACGATATCTCCAAAGAAAAAAGACAGACCGCCAGTCTGCCTTTCAAGACCTCTATACAGAACGGAAGCCCTTGCCGATGATCTCACTGGTATTTGTAATAAACATGAAAGCCTGCGGGTCTATTTCTTTCAGCTTTTGGCGGAGCTTTACTGCCTCGCCGCGCCGGCAAGCGGTGAGGATCACTTTACGCTCTGTGTGAGAATAGGCGCCCTCCGCATTCAGCACAGTAGAGCTGTGGTTCAAAGTGTGAATAATATACTGGCAAACCTCCTCCGGCTTGGAAGTCACAATGGAAAAAAATTTGCACAGGTTGATGCTTTCGATCACAGAATCCACAACAAAAGCTTTCAGAAACAGCCCCAGCAGAGAGAAAAGTCCGGTTTTCATGCCAAAAATGAAGCAGGCAGAAAAGGCGATCAAGCTGTCGCTGACAAACAGGGCCTTTCCAATATCCGTAAGGCCGGTATATTTCTTCAGGATCATCGCAACAATATCTGTTCCGCCGCTGGAGGCGTTACAGTTGAACAATAGAGCTGAACCAACCGCAGGTAGCATAATGGCAAAACAAAGCTCTAAAAGCGGCTGGTCTGTAAAAGGCGCCGTCATGGGATACAGCTTTTCCAAAAGCCAGGTCTCAAAAGAAAACATCAGGCTGCAATAGGTGGTCAAAACTCCGAACTCTCGTCCGATCACTAAAAAACCTACCACGAGCAGAAGAACATTGACGATAGACATGATCGTTGCCGGAGATAAAAAAGGGATCACGTTTCCCAAAATAATGGAAATACCGCTGACTCCCCCTGTTGTAAAATGATTGGGGAATTTGAAAAAATAAACACCTAAAGAGAGAAGAAATACCCCCAGGTTTACAATGCCAAAGGTTTTCAAATTGGGAAGATCGCTCCGTGAAAAAATTTTTTGCTTTTTTGAATTCCTTACCATTTCCGGCACCTCACCGCTGTCTCTGTTTTCGCTACAAAATCAGTGTGCTCTGAAAATCCTCACAGATTCTACCACAGTGTTCCCCGTTTTACAACCATTTTTGCAAAATAAAAAGCCGATACAGTAAACACCTGTACCGGCCAAAAATTCTGATCAACGGATCAGCGCCTCCAGGAAATGAACAGCGGCGCCGATATCCTTCTCCGGGTCGTCCCCTACCTCGCGCTCAATGGTGAGGAAGCCCGTGAAACCGATCTCATGCAGGGCTTTCAGATAATTGGGGAAATCCACATCGCCTTCGCCCAAGGGGAGCTCGATGAAAGAGGAATCCTCCAGCATATCGGACTCCACCATGCCATACAGAATCTCAGGGTCACGGTAATGGAGGCGGCGGCCATCCTTGGCGTGAGTATGAAGGATATAATCTTTTAAGGTGTAAACGGCCTGTACCGGATCGTCTCCGGTAACCATGACAAAATTAGCGGGATCAAGATTTACCGCAACACCAGTGGAATGAAGGCCGTCCAGGAAATTCCGAAGGGTAGCCGCCTTTTCAGGGCCCGTTTCAATAGCGAAATGAGCCTGCAAAGAATCGGCATACTCTGCCAGCTTACCGCAGGCGTCCTGCATAATGGCGTATCGAGGATGAGAAGGATCTTCAGGCACCACGCCGATATGGGTGGTCACCACTTCGGTTTCCAGATCCTTCGCCAGATCGAGGATTCGCTTTGACTGCTCGATCAGGCCGGGATTCAACTCAGGCTTTACAAAGCCCTGCCCCAGATCGCCGCAAAGCGCGGAGATCGTAAGGCCGTGATCCTTTACAGCCTTCAAAAATTCCCGGCGCTTTTCCGGGCTCATCTGCTGGGGCGACATTTCACCTCGTGTGGCATAGACCTGAATTCCCTTTGCGCCTAAAGCCTGCGCCTTATCCAGGGCCTTCGGAAATTCCGCGCGGAAGGAATCCAGCATAACGCCGATAGAAAACGGATACATTTAATAAACTCCTCTCTTATTACAATGCAATTTCTTTGTGCTGCTCGGCGGAATCGTAAATTGCCTGCATCATTTCAGCAGTAACGATCACCGTGTCAATATGGGAAGGCAGTTTTTCTCCGGTTTTGATGCACCGAAGGAAAGCATCGATCTCATTTTGGAAATGATCTCTCATTTGGAACTGGGGCGTGTATTTGACCAGGGCGCCGTCTTCTGTGGTATACACATCAAAATCCTTTCCATAGTGCAAGCGGATCCCGCCCTTATCGCCCATGAAATCAATGTACTGTTCAGATTCCCCGATGTTCTGCGCCCAGGCGCCGTTTACTGTGATCACAGGGCCCTCTGTACGGATCAAAGCTGTTACGGAATCATCTACATCATACACGCCATCGTACTTCGGAGGACCGGCCCACATATCGGTGTACACGTAATTTTTCATATCCTTCCCAAGCTTGCAGAAGGTTTCCCCCGTAACAGTTTTTACCGTGGGATCGCCGCAGCAATACATAACGATATCCAAATAATGCACACCCCAGTCGATCAAAGCGCCGCCTCCGGCAATGGCCTTGGTGGTAAACGCCCCGCCCAACCCGGGAATGGAGCGATGAGCCCGGAAGCTGACATATACATGATGAATGCTGCCCAGCTTTCCCTCCTGAATGTACTGCCTGATGCGGTTTACACTGTCGTTAAAGCGGTTCACCACACCGATATTCAGAACTCTTCCGGATTCGTGCTGAGCCTTTTGCATTTCCAGAGCCTCGGAATACACCCTGGCGGCGGGCTTTTCGCAAAGCACGTTTTTTCCCGCCCGCAAAGCGTCAATAGCAATTTGCGCGTGTACGTTATTGGGGGTACACACAGAAACCGCTTCGATCTCAGGATCCTTCAGTACCTCATGGTAATCGGTCACAGCGGTACCGCAGTTGTAATCCCTTACAGCCTTTTCCGCCCGCTCCGGAATAATGTCGCAAAAATACTTGATCTCCGCCTCCGGATTATTTACATAGGCAGGAATGTGAGCCGCGTTCGCAATGGTTCCGCAGCCAATGATGGCGACCTTCATGATAAAAATCTCCTTTACAGCGCCGCAGTTGGACGCTTACTTCAGTCAGACAGCATAAAATGGAACCGTCCGACTAAGGTGATTATACTCTATCGGCCTTGTATTTGCAAAGTTTATTTTCCAAAAAATACCCCTATATTTTGTGAGCTTTCTTATTGCATATTACACAACAAGCTCCGAAAAACACTTTTAGAGATGTCAAATTAAAACTTTTTCGTTACAAGCATGATTTTTTATGCTATACTTTATAATAAAATCTGAATTTCAGGGAGGAAATTGCCATGAACGAAACCCTTGAGCTGATGATGAACAGGAAATCGATCCGGGCCTTTCAGGAAAAGGAAATTCCGGCGGAGGTCAAGGAAACGATCCTATCGGCGGCGATGCGGGCTCCCACGGCTGGAAACCTGATGCTCTATTCCATTTTGGACGTTACCGAGCAGCCGCTGAAGGATAAGCTTGCCCTTACCTGTGACCACCAGCCCTTTATTGCCACCGCGCCCATGGTATTGATTTTTTTGGCGGATTACCGCCGTTGGTACCGGAAATTTCAGCAAGCCGGCGGCAACCCTCCCGCTCCGAGGCTCAGCGACTTTATGCTTTCCATGAACGACGCCATGATCGCCGCTCACGCCGCCTGTATGGCTGCGGAAAGCCTGGGAGTGGGCTCCTGCTATATCGGAGATATCATCGAGCAATGGGAAACACACCGGGAGATCTTTCAGCTTCCCGAATATGTTGCTCCCGTGTCCATGCTGGTATTCGGATATCCTACCCAGCAGCAGAAGGAGCGTCCTCTGGTTTCCAGGTTTCCAAAAGAAACGATCGTATTTGAAAATCAATATCGCGATCTGTCGGAGGAAGAGCTGAACGATTTCTGCAAAAGCGACCGCGCCAAGCTCATTTGCGAAAACAAGTACACCTCCGAGTTTGCATTGGAAATGGAGCGCTCCGCAAAAGAGATCCTGAAAAACTGGACAGGAAAGCCGAAACAGGATTAAGCGTATTCTGATTTTTTCAAAGCCAGCCGGGCAGGCCCGCAAAAGTTCGGCTGCCTCCCCACATACGAAAGCAGCGCACAGGATAATTTCCGTGCGCTGCTTTCGTATGTGACCAGGCCTGTAAGCCGAGTTCTGTCTTGAACAGTCATCTATCTTGGCCTGCCGTTGCCGACAGGCTCACGCCACCTCCATAGAACGCGCAGGGCTGCGCTTGAAGCAAAAGCTTCTGTTCCTCCACGGTGTTGCTCCGAATAGGGTTTACAGGGCCGTGTGGTCTCCCACACGCCGGTGAGCTCTTACCTCGCCTTTCCACCCTTACCGAAAAATCGGCGGTATTTCTCTGTTGCACTATCCCTGGGGTCGCCCCCGGCGGCCGTTAGCCGTTATTCTTGCCCTGGGGAGCTCGGACTTTCCTCAGATATTCGCTTTCGCGGAATATCCGCGACTGTCCGGCCTGCTCACATGACCTCTATTTTACGGGAACGGCTTCCTGTTTGTCAATAGTTCTTTTCCGAAAGCAGCCGATTCTTTTCGTCCCAAAGCTTTTGGGAAAGATCCACATAGTAATTGTGCGGGTTTTCAAAACGGGTCACTTCTTCCCACAGGGTGTCCACCTGGGCCAGGCAATACGCTTTTACCGCCTTCAGCGCGCGAGGTGTATACAGGCATTCCCCGTTTTTGAAGATCTGATTCATTAGCGGTACGGCATGGAAGTTTTCTACCGTCTTGCGCTTCCAGGTATGCTCGGGGTCGAAAATTGTATACGGCTTTTCATCATCGATGGTTTCTTCGTGCAGTGTGATCACGTCCGCAATGGCTTTATCGGTTTCCCGGTCAAAAAGCCGCCACACATTTTTGAAGCAGGGTGTAGTGATCTTCGCCACGTTTTCGCTGATCTTGATCTTCGGAATCAACGTGCCGTCTTCCTTTTCTACCGCTACCAGCTTATACACGCCGCCAAACACAGGCTCGGAGGAAGAAGTGATCATTCTTTCACCCACGCCGAAGGAATCCACTTTTGCCCCCTGCATCAGCATATCCCGAATAATATATTCGTCCAGAGAATTGGAAGCGCAGATCTGGCAATCCTCAAAGCCGGCGTCGTCCAGCAGCTTCCTGGCCTTCCGGGAAAGGTAAGTGATGTCGCCGCTGTCAATGCGGATCCCCGCCGGACGGAAACCCTGAGGCACCAGCACCTCGTTAAATACCTTGATGGCGTTGGGCACACCGGACTTCAGCACATTATAGGTATCTACCAACAAGACGCAATTACTGGGATAAGCCTGAGCATACGCCCGAAAAGCCTCGTATTCGCTGTCGAAAAGCTGCACCCAGCTATGGGCCATAGTACCCAGAGCCGGTACACCGAACATCTGGTCGCTGATGGTACAGGCGGTTCCTACACAGCCGCCGATATAAGCGGCCCTCGCCCCGTACACGGCACCGTCAAAGCCCTGAGCCCGCCGGGAGCCGAATTCCATTACGCCCCTTCCCTGCGCCGCCCGTACAATGCGGTTGGCTTTTGTGGCGATCAGGCTCTGGTGATTGATACACAGCAGCACCATAGTTTCGATAAACTGGGCCTGGATCGCCGGACCCCGCACCGTAACGACAGGTTCTCCCGGGAAAATGGGCGTGCCCTCCGGAATTGCCCACACATCGCAGGAAAATTTAAAATCCTTCAAATACTGTAAAAATTCTTCGCTGAAAATATGCTTGGAGCGCAGAAATTCAATATCTTCCTGAGAAAATTCCAGGTTTTTCAAATATTCCACCAGCTGCTCCACACCCGCCATAATGGCAAATCCACCGTGGTCCGGTACCTTTCTGAAAAACATATCAAAATAGCAAATAGTATCCCGAAACCCATTTGCAAAATAGCCGTTTGCCATGGTGATCTCATAAAAATCCGTCAGCATGGTAAGATTGCTGTCCTTATCGTAAAAGGTCTTATTCACGGTACATCGCCCTGCCCTTCAGTTTGGAGACTTTTTCTTATTATATCAGCTTTCACCGAAAAGTACAGCAATATTTTCTTGTAAGCTTCCTCAAAAGTTTTCCCTTTTCAAAAGCCAATTTCCGGAAATGCTGTTGCTTTTCCACTCTATTTCCTTTATAATGCCTTTATAAGAGAAAAATCCGCAAAACTCTCCCATTTCAGAAAGGAAAGCGATTCGGCATATGAGACTGAGAAATCAGCCTTTAGGCGACAAAAATCTGATCGGCGCCAGAGTGGAAGCCGCCAGAAAAAGCCAGGGAATGAAGCAGAAGGAGCTTCTTGCCCAGCTTCAGGTGCGCGGTGTAGATCTGAACGCCTCCGGCCTTTCCAAACTGGAAGGGCAGATTCGTTCTGTTACAGATTTTGAGCTGTTGGCCCTTTCTGATATTCTGAATGTTTCTGTTTCCTGGCTTTTGACGGGTCTCGAGCGCTGACAACGCGAAAAATAGAAGTTTCTTCGACGCAGTTTTTTAGCTGCGTCGTTTTTCTTTTTCACCAAAAGTCTTATAAAGCAAAAGCCAATGAAAAAAGAGGGAAAAATCGTCCATACTATTTTCAGAAAGCACAAGCGCAAATATGGCTGTTTGGGAAAGGAAAAGGTATGCTTATTTTTCAAAAGGAAGAACTGAAAAGGTTATCTCCCCTACTCCTATTCTGGGTGATCTATACCGCGCTTTTCTTCCTTTGGGCCAAAACCTTTTTCTATACGCTGCCCTTTCTATTTGGTTTATTGATCGCGACCTTTGTGCAGCCGGCTATCAAATTTTTGGAAAAGAAGCTTCACTGGAGCCACACAACAGCCACAGCGGTAACGGTTTTCCTTTTTCTCGCGGCGCTGGGTGCGCTGTTTATTATTCTCGGTGTGATAGCAGTGCAGGAGATCACCGCTTTTCTCATGCAGGCCTCAGAAAATGGATTTGCGGAATTCTCACAGCCCGTATCGGATTTTTTGAACAAAATCGGCGGATATCTGCAAAAATTCGATCTGACCTTCTGGGAGCAAAATAAAGAAATGATTTTAGAGCAGCTGCAAAAGAGCATGGACCTCATTTTAGGCTTTCTAGGTATGGTACTGGGCTTTTTTTCGTCTTTGCCGGCAGTGATCACCATGCTGATCGTCACCGTGGTTTCCGCCTTTTTTATCGCCAGAGATCTGGAGAAGCTAAAGGCCTGGCTGAAAGCTCTGCTCAGCAGTACCTTCGCGTCACACATGAAAACCGCCGCCAAGAGCAACGGCGGCGTTGGTCAAAAATATATTTTTTCCTATCTCTTTCTGTACTTTATCACCTTTTGTGAAACCTATGTGATCCTGAAAATTTTATCACTGTCCTATCCGCTATCCACAGCGTTCTTTACCGCCGTTGCGGATGTTTTGCCGGTTTTGGGGCCGGGCTTTGTTTTTCTTCCCCTGATCCTTTATCAGCTTCTGATCGGGCAATACGCCAAGGCGCTGGGGCTTTTGATCGGCTGGGGGATCATCAGCCTGATCCGCCAAATCATGGAGCCCAAGCTGATCTCTTCTACAGTCAAAATACACCCGCTTGCCATGCTGGCTGCCATATACTTCTCTCTGGCAGGAAAAAATCTGTGGATCCTGTTTTACGTGATGGGACTATGCATGCTGTATTCCATTTTCCGGGAAACCGGGGCGCTGCCCGCCGTGATCAAAGGCACAAAGGAAAAAGGCGATGCCGTCCTTGAAAAATAGAGCTTTCTTCCCAGCTTTCAGGTCCGCTCAAAAAGCAGCTTTTCAGAAGCGGCCAGCTGAACGCAGATGCAGAGCAGCTCCATGGCCTGGGTGAGTTCTTCCTCCGGCGGGAAGGTGGGCGCGATACGGATATTGCTGTCGTTAGGATCCGCGCTGTAAGGGAAGGTGGCGCCCGCGTCCGTCAGGATCACCCCGGCCTCTTTACACAGGGATACCACTCTTTTTGCGCAGCCGTTCATCACGTCAAGATTCACAAAATAGCCGCCATTGGGCTTGCTCCACTTGGCAATTCCTAAATTGCCCAATTCCTTTTCTAAAGCCTGTTCTACCAGATGAAATTTCGGCTCCAGAATCTTCCGGTGTCCCTGCATCAACTCCTGTACACCGCTGATATCATGGAGAAACAAAATGTGACGGAGCTGATTGAGCTTATCCGGTCCGATCGTTTGCGCGGAAATACGCTTCTTGATATCCGCAATATTTTTCGGACTGCCGGCTAAAGCGGAAACACCCGCTCCGGGAAAGGATATTTTTGAGGTAGAAGCAAAGAAAAATACAAAATCTTCGGTCCCCTGCTTCATACATTCTTCATACAGATTCAACAAGGTGTCCGGCGTATCCGTCAAATCATGCACACAATAGGCGTTATCCCAAATAACACGAAAATCCTTTGCCGCGGGACGCAGTGCCGCAAACCGGCGAACTGTTTCATCAGAATAAGTGATCCCTGTGGGATTGGAGTATTTCGGAACACACCAGCACCCCTTTACCGCTTCGTCCTTATTGACCAATTCCTCTAAAATATCCATATCCGGCCCTGTTTTCAGCATGGGCACGGGGATCATTTCGATCCCAAAATATTCAGTTACGGCAAAATGCCGGTCATACCCGGGAACCGGACAAAGAAATTTTACTTTTTTCTGTTTGCACCAAGGTTCACAACCACCGAAGCCATGAGTGTATCCTTGAGAAATGCAATCAAACATCATTTGCAGGCTGGAATTGTTGCCCAAAACGATCTGATCGGCAGGAACCCCCAGCATATCGCTGAAAATAGCGCGCATCTCCGGCAGACCATTCCATACGCCGTAATTACGGCAGTCGTCCCCGTTGGAATTGGCAAATTCGCTCCGGGCGTGTAAGGCCTCCAGCACGCCAAGTGCCAGATCCAGCTGTTTCGCGCAGGGTTTTCCTCTTGCCATATTGAGCTGAAGCCTTTTGCTTTTGAAAGCTTCATACCGGCGGGCCGCCTCTTGATTGATCTTCTGGATCTCTTCCTTCTTCATCGCTGTCAGCTTCATCGAGGCATCTCCTTATCCCTAATTCATTTTGAATCTCGCTGTTGACAAAATCATCATTTTAAGGCATCAAACGTGATACATTTTACTCCATACGCCTTAAAAATGCAAGTCAATTTATGAAATCCTGCAAATTTTACGTTTTGCATGATTCAACGATTTCTTTTCTTCATTTTCTGTGCACCACTCTGAAACCGTGAAAAAAATTGCAGAAAGCCTCTATTTGTGCTATAATGGCGATAGCTGTCCGGGAGAAGTGTCATGCTGTGAAGCCGCTCTCTTTTCCATAGGCACGAAAAGCATCTTACTTCTTTCCAAACGGTTTATCATATCTCTGACTTTCAGAAAGGAAGCACAGAAACAATGGGTGGTTTTTTTGGCGTAGCTTCAAAGGAAGACTGTATGTTTGACCTGTTTTTCGGCACCGACTACCATTCCCATTTGGGAACCAGACGTGCCGGAATGGCTGTCTATGATGAAAAACGGGGGTTTGACCGCGCGATCCATAATATTGAAAACTCTCCGTTTCGTACAAAATTTGATAAAGATGTTTCCGCCATGCAGGGAAAAATAGGCATTGGCTGCATTTCAGATTATGAGCCACAGCCTTTGATTGTGCGTTCTCACCACGGCACCTATGCCATTGTTACCGTTGGCAAAATAAACAACACCGATGAAATTGTGCAAAAGCTCTTTGCCAGCGGCTATTCTCATTTTCTGGAGATGAGCGGCGGCGATGTCAACGCCACGGAGCTTGTGGCCGCGCTGATCAATCAGCGGGACAACCTGATCGAGGGGATCCAATATGCCCAGGAAACTGTCGACGGCTCCATGACCATGCTGCTGTTAACTCCGCAGGGGATCTACGCTGCCCGGGACAAGCTGGGCCGTACCCCTGTAGCGATCGGTAAAAAGGAGCATGCTTATTGTGTCTCCTTTGAAAGCTTTGCCTATTTGAATCTGGGTTATACCGAAGCCAGAGAGTTGGGGCCGGGAGAGATCGCTGTGATCACGCCTGAGGGTGCCACTACCTTGGCGGCTCCGGGAAAAGAGATGAAGATCTGCACCTTTTTGTGGGTCTATTACGGATACCCGTCCTCTTCTTATGAAGGCGTCAGCGTGGAACAGATGCGCTATCAGTGCGGCGCCATGCTGGCAAAGCGCGATACCGTTCAGCCGGATATCGTGGCGGGTGTTCCCGATTCCGGTACAGCCCACGCGGTGGGCTACGCCAATGAATCCGGTATTCCTTTCTCCCGCCCATTGATCAAATATACGCCTACCTGGCCCCGTTCTTTCATGCCTACCGTGCAAAGCGACCGCAATCTCATCGCAAAAATGAAGCTGATTCCTGTCCACGATCTGATTCGCAACCGCAGCCTTCTTCTGATTGACGATTCCATCGTCCGCGGAACACAGCTTCGGGAAACCACCGATTTTCTCTATCAAAGCGGCGCGAAGGAGGTACATGTGCGCCCGGCATGTCCCCCGCTGCTCTATGGCTGCAAATATCTGAACTTCTCCCGCTCCACTTCCCTGACAGAGCTTGCCACCCGTCGCGTGATCCGCGAAATGGAGGGAACGGCGGAGCCCAAGGATATTGAAAAATATACCGACCCTGAAACACCGGAACATCAGACCATGGTAGATTTGATCGGAAAAAAGAGAAATTTCACTTCTCTGCGCTATCACCGGCTGGACGACCTGATGGATTCTGTGGGGATCGACAAATGCAAGCTGTGCACCTACTGCTGGAATGGCAAAGAATAATAACGACAAGAGGAGGCTGTTGCAAAACGCAACAGCCTCCTCTTTGTGCGGCACGATCAACGTGTAGAAACATACCCACGCTCTTCATAGGGCTTATAGAGTTCCATCACATCCTGGAACGATCTGTAATCGCAGCCGTTTCCCGGCGCATACATTCCGGTTCCGTTCAAATACCCGATTCCTGACAAAGCTTGAAAGAAAAAAAGAACTTCCGGTTTCCGGAAGCCCTTTTTCCATTTCCGACGAATAAGATCCAACTACTGATCACTAAAATTCCACCGCGCCGGGGGTTCTGGGGAACAACGCCACGTCCCGAATATTTTCGATGCCGGTGAGATACATGACAAGCCGCTCAAAGCCGATGCCAAAGCCGGAATGCTTGGTGCCGCCGTACTTCCGCAGCTCCAGATACCACCAGTAGTCCTCTTCCTTCATGCCCAGCTCGTGAATGCGGTCAAGGAGCACATCGTACCGCTCCTCACGCTGGCTGGCCCCCACAAGCTCTCCAATGCCCGGCACCAGCAGGTCAGTGGCGGCAACCGTTTTTCCATCGTCGTTCAAGCGCATATAGAAGGATTTGATCTCCTTGGGATAATCTGTGACAAATACAGGCTTTCCGAAATGCTTTTCGGGAAGATACCGTTCATGCTCCGTGGCGATATCAGCGCCCCAGGAGACCTTAAATTCAAACTCATCATTGTGCTGCTCCAGAATTTTGATGGCGTCGGTATAGGAGACCCGCACAAAATCGGAATCCGCCACATGGCGCAGCCGCTCGATGAGCCCTTTATCCACAAAGGTATTGCAGAATTCCATGTCCTGCGGACAGGTTTCCATCACATAGTTTATCACATATTTGATAGCTGCCTCGATCACGTCCATATCGTCGTTCAGATCCGCGAAAGCAATCTCCGGCTCGATCTGCCAGAATTCCGCCGCGTGCCGGGTGGTATTGGAATTTTCAGCGCGGAAAGTGGGGCCAAAGGTATAAACCTTTCCAAAGGCCTGTGCCATACACTCCACCTCCAGCTGGCCGGAAACTGTCAGCGAGGTGTGCTTGCCGAAAAAGTCCTGCTTATAGTCTACAGCGCCGTCTTCCGTGCGGGGCAGGTTCTCCAGATCCAGTGTGGTGATCTGGAACATCTCGCCCGCGCCCTCACAGTCGCTGGCGGTGATGATGGGGGTGTGGCAGTAAACAAAACCGTTCTCCTGGAAAAATTTGTGTATTCCCATGGCGGCGGCGGAACGGACGCGGAATGCCGCGCTATAGAGATTCGTGCGGGGACGCAAATGAGCGATGGTGCGCAGATATTCCACGGAGTGGCGCTTTTTCTGCAGGGGATATTCCGGTGCGGAAGGGCCCTCCACTTCGATTTTTTCCGCATGGATCTCAAAAGGCTGCTTTGCTTCCGGCGTGGCGATCAGCGTACCGGTAACGATCAATGCCGCTCCCACATTTTGAGATGCGATCTCCTTGAAATTGTCGATCTTCTCATCTTCAAAAACCACTTGAACGCCCTTAAAAGAACTTCCGTCGTTCAAATCGATAAAGCCCAGCGTTTTAGAGTCCCGGATCGAACGGGCCCAGCCACACACAGTCACCGTTTTGCCGGCATACGCGGACAGATCTTTATAAATTGCGGATATTTCCTGACGTTTCATACGTTTTGCCTCTTTTCCTCAAGTTTTACTCTATTCAAAAAATCTGATAGGAATCATTATCTTCATAATAAAGCTCGCTGAGAGCATCGTCAAAGAAAACCTGAAAGGTTTCCTCCATTCCGCTGCACAAATTCATACCGGGCAGATCGTTACGCTCTGCCCAAAAGACCTCCCCTTCCTCCGAAGCTTTCAATTCTCCGGAAAATTCCTCTGCCCGATAAAGGAACACGATATAGCGGAAGCCCTGCTCAGAATACCAATCCTTGATCCCACAGAGCCTAGGCGAAGAGATGGTAAGCCCGGTTTCCTCCCGTACCTCACGGATCACAGAATCTGTAATGGATTCTTCATTTTCCAAATGCCCGCCCGGAAAAGCGATCCCCGGCCAGCCATGGCCCTGCCTGTTTTGTACTAAAACCTTGCTGCCGCTCGTGACCATGCACATCGTAGTCAGCTCGGCTTCTATTTTCCTGGGCATGCCTTTCAACCCCGATTTCGAAAGTAATATAAAGAAAAGGCATCGGAATAACCTCCGACGCCTTCTTCTTGGCGGAGAGGATGCGACTCGAACGCACAATGCCTTGCGGCACACCACATTTCCAATGTGGCTCCTTACCAATTAGAATACCTCTCCATATCCTGACGGCTTATCTATTATAACGAATCCCGCTAAAAAAATCAACCCCATTTTCTAAAAAAAATGCTCCGTGAAAAAATCATGAAAAAAATGGGCTTTTTTTCCAAAAATCCATTTGAATCTCCCAGTATAATTTGGTATAATAACCGCAAAGCACACAATTCTTTTAGAATTTAACACAAGCCTTGCTTTGCCCTTTACAGAGATCAGAGATCATAAACAGACTTCAGGAGGGGATTTTTTGAATAAAAAGAGCGGCGCCAATACTGCGGCGGTCATTGAAATAGGAAGCAACACCGTGCGTATGCGGGTTTCTCAGCTGACAAAGGGGGAGCTTTCTACCCTGGATTCACTGGAATATCCGGTAAGGCTGGGTTACGATGTATTTGAAACGGGAAATATCAGCTTTGAAAGCCTGCGGGAGCTCTCGGCCATTCTGGGAAAATACACCTCTGCTCTGCTAAGCTACCATATTCAAAAGCCCAGGGTTATTTCCTGTACGGCCCTGCGGGACGCACAAAACCGCTCGCTTGCGGTAGACCAACTTCGAGTGCGCAACGCCCTTACTGTGACAGTTTTGGAGGACAGCCAGGAAAAGGCCTATCTCTATTCCGAAATTGCCACAAAGCTGAAAGAAGCGGAATTTTTGCGGCCCGGCAACTCGGTCATTGCCTATGTAGGCTCCGGCAGCATCGGCATTGCAGTATATGACGGTTCTAAAATCAGTTACTTTCAGAATATTTCCATCGGCGCCTTAAAGCTCCATGAAATCCTGCACAAAATGCGAAATTCCTCTCAGGATTTTCACACGGTAGTGGAAGAGTATTTGAATACGATCTTGAACCGTATCGCCGTTTCTGAGTTTTCCATTCGAAATTTGATCCTTACCGGTTCCCAGATCGATCTGGTGGCAAAGCTTTGCGGCGCAAAATACGCAAAAAACGTATTGCAGTTCGGCACAAAACGGCTTTCCGAGCTGTATGACACTCTGAAAACCTTAACGCCTGAAGGGATCGCGCTTCGATACGGAATGAAAGAAAGTGACGCAGCCATTCTTTACACAGCGCTTTCCATCTATCAGGCAATGCTCCGTTTTTGTCCTGATGCGGAAACTATCTGTGCCCCTACCGCCGATATTTCTGAGGCGGTGATCCGGTGCATGCTTTCTCCAAAAGCCGATGGTGAACGCACCGTATATTTCCGAAAAAGCGCCGTAGCCTGCGCGAAAACCATTGCCCGGCAGTTTGGATGCGATCTTTCCCATTCTCAGTATATTCGCGACTGCTCCTGCCTGATTTTCGACAAGTTAAAGCATATTCACGGCCTGGATTCCTCAAAACGTCTGATTTTAGAGCTTGCCTCCATTCTGCACAGCTGCGGCAGCTTTGTCAGTGTACGCCAGCATAACAGATGTACCTTTGATCTGATCCGCGGAATGGATCTTTTCGGGCTGAACAGGGCCGAGGTTTTGGAGGTCGCCTTTATAAGCGGCAGTATTTCTACAAATCTCGCTACAGAAAGCGATCCGGATTTTTCCAGGCTCAGCAACGAGGAAAAGCTGATTATCTCAAAACTGGCCGCCATGTTCCGAATGGCAAACGCTTTGGATAAATCCCATCGGGGAAAACTGCGGGGGCTGAAGATCTCCATGGAGGAGGATCGGGTTTTGTTTAAGGCCGCCGTGTCCTCGGATATCATGCTGGAACAGTGGGCTTTTTCCGAATCCGCCCAATTTTTCAAGGACGTATTCGGGATCTCCCCTGAGCTTTCCGTAAAATTTGAATTGCTGTAAGAGGTGGTTTTATGGCTGATAAGAAAATACCCTATTATAACAGAGAACTGAGCTGGATGGATTTCAACGCCCGTGTGCTGGAGGAAGCCACCAAAAAAGAGAATCCCCTGATGGAACGCCTGCGGTTTCTGGCGATCACCGGTTCGAATCTGGACGAGTTTTTCATGGTGCGCATTGCCGGGGTAAAAGCCCAGGTAAGCTCCGGCTATAAACAGAAAAACAGCTTTGATCTTACGCCTGAAGAACTGCTTCCAGAGCTGGAAGAGAAAACTCATAAGTTTATGGAAAAGCAGTATTCCTGCCTGCACCGCTCGATCCTGCCCGCGTTGCAGCAGCAGGGAGTTCGCTTTTTGAGCTGTGAGGAAATGAGCGAAGAGCAGCTTCAATATCTTTCTGAGTATTTCAAGCGGGTGCTGTTTCCCGTTCTCACTCCGCTGGCGGTAGACGGTAGCCGCCCCTTCCCCCTTCTTGCCAATAAGTCCTTAAATATCGCCGTCTTTCTGAAAAGCAAGGAGGGAGAAAAATGCTTTGCTATTGTTCAGGTCCCCTCGATCCTTCCCCGTTTTCTGGAGCTTCCCTCCGATGATGGAAGGGCATTTACGCTTTTGGAAGACGTGATCATTTATAAGCTCAACGAGCTGTTTGAGCTGCACGAGATCAAGGCCGCCTGCCCCTTCCGCATTACGCGGGACTCCGATTTGGAGATCGATGAGGAAGCGGAGGATTTCATGAGCGAGGTCAAGAAATCGATCAAGCGCAGAAAGCGCGGCAGGCCCGTCCGCCTGGAGCTGCTGCAGAAATGCGAGAAAAGCCTTCGCAGCTTTCTCACGGAAATGCTCAAAATCAAAAAGAATGAGATCTACCAGCTGCCCGGCCCGCTGGATCTAACCTTCTTCTCGAAGTTTGCCGGTGTATCCGGTTTTGAAGCTATGTGCTTCAAGCCCATTCGGCCTGTTGCCCCCGCAGATTTTTGGGGATATGACGATCTTTTTGAAGCCATTCGGGAAAAGGACAGAATGGTGCATCACCCATATGAAAGCTTTGATTGCGTGGTTCGATTTGTTGAGCAGGCGGCGCAGGACGAAAATGTGCTTGCCATCAAACAGACCCTTTACCGGGTCAGCGGCAATTCTCCCATTGTAGCGGCGCTGATCAAGGCAGCGGAAAACGGGAAACAGGTCACTGTTCTGGTAGAGCTGAAGGCCCGCTTTGATGAAGAAAACAACATCAACTGGGCCACAAAGCTGGAAAAGGCGGGCTGCCATGTGATCTACGGTCTTCACGGCCTGAAAACTCACTGTAAGATCGCCCTTGTAGTGCGCCAGGAAGATGACGGCATTCGGCGCTATCTGCACCTGGGAACCGGTAATTATAATGATTCTACAGCAAAAATATACACAGACCTGGGACTGTTCACCTGTAACAGCCAATACGGAGCGGATGCCTCTTCCCTGTTCAATGTGATCACAGGCTATTCCCGCCCGCCGGAGTACAGGCATTTTGTGGTGGCGCCTCACGGCATGAGGAATTTCTTTCTTCGCATGATCAAGGCGGAAACCGTCAATGCCCGGCAGGGGCTTCCCTGCGGCATTACCGCCAAGGTAAATTCCCTGGTGGATCCCGAGATCATCGGGCTGCTGTACGAGGCCTCTCAGGCCGGTGTACCGATCCGTTTGGTGGTGCGGGGCATCTGCTGCCTGATCCCGGGGCTGGAGGGGATCAGCGAAAACATCAGCGTGATTAGCATTGTCGGGCAGCTTTTGGAGCATAGCCGCATTTTCCGGTTTGAAAACGCCGGGTTCCCAAAAATTTATCTGGGCAGCGCGGACTGGATGCCCAGAAATCTGGACCGCCGGATCGAACTGGTATTCCCGGTAGAGGACGAGGACCTAAAGCAGCGGGCTTTTGAAATTCTTGATACCTTCTTACAGGACAACACCAACGCCCGGGTCATGGGCTCCAACACCAGCTACCACCATGTCAACCGCCGGGGCAAGCCGGCCTTCAGCAGCCAGCTTACCTTTTATAAGCAGGCGCAGGAGCGTTTATCTCAGCTTCAGCCGGCTCTGGCCGACAGTCCCTTGATCCCCATTCATTCCGGTGAAGAAACAGGCATCTGAAAAAGCGGCCTGTTCCGCGATATATCATTTTATTTCTGGAAGGAGAAATTTCATGAAAAGAGTAGGTATTCTGACCAGCGGCGGAGATTGCCAGGGCTTGAACGCCGCCATTCGCGGCGTTGCGAAAGGTCTCTATGAAGAATTCGGCGACAATGTAGAAATCTACGGGATCAAAGACGGCTATAAGGGCCTGATTTTCGGCGAGTACAAGCTGATGAAGGAATCTGATTTTTCCGGGATCCTCACTCTGGGCGGCACTCTGCTGGGAACCTCCCGGCAGCCCTTTAAGACCATGCGTGTGATCGATGAAACCAGCGTGGACAAGGTAAAATCCATGAAGGACAACTACAAGAAGATGAAGCTGGACTGCCTGGTGATCCTGGGCGGCAACGGCACACAAAAAACAGCCAATCTTCTTCGGGAGGAAGGCCTGAATGTGATCCATCTTCCCAAAACTATCGATAACGATATCTGGGGTACGGACATCACCTTCGGCTTCCACAGCGCTGTGGAGATCGCCACCAATGTGATCGACTGTATCCACACTACCGCCACCTCCCACGGAAGGATCTTTATTGTAGAGGTGATGGGACATAAGGTGGGCTGGCTTACCCTGTCCGCCGGTATTGCTGGCGGCGCCGATGTGATCCTGCTGCCGGAGATCCCCTATGATATCAACAAGATTGCCAAAACCTTGAATAATCGCATTGAAAAGGGCAAGAAATTCTCCATTCTGGCCGTGGCCGAGGGCGCTATTTCCAAGGAAGAAGCCGCCCTTTCCAAGAAAGAGTTCAAAAAAGCCCGGGCTGATTTCAAGCACCCCTCTATTGTTTATCGGATCGCCGAGGAGCTTCAGGAGAAAATCGACAATGAGATCCGCGTTTGCGTTCCCGGCCATTTCCAGCGCGGCGGCAGCCCCTGCGCGTATGATCGTGTGCTGTGCACCCGGCTGGGCGCTACAGCGGCGCGCTTTATTAAAGAAAAACGCTTTGGCGTAATGGTGGGTATGGTGAATGGAAACACGGTTCCTGTTCCCCTTCAGGACGTGGCCGGAAAGCTGAAGGCTGTTCCTGTGGATTGCAGTGAGATCCAGGCCGCCCGTCAGATCGGTATCAGCTTTGGCGATTAAAGGACAGTTTCCCATTAAATCACACTATATTTAGCAAAGGAATATTACTATGAAATTCTCAGTAAGCTTGTACAGCTTTTTTAAATCTATCCGCAGCGGCGCGCTGACCCCCATGCAGTGCATCGCCAAGGCGAAGGAGCTTGGCTTTGACGCCGTTGAGATCGTGGATTTTGTCAATGTGGACTGCACGCCGGAGGAAATGCCTCAGCGGGCGGCGGAAATTCGGGCCGAAGCCGATAAGCATGGCCTTGCGATCTCTTCTGTGGCCATCGGCGCCGATTTCTTAAACGGCAGCGACGGCGACACGGCGAAAGAAGTGACAAGGATCAAATCCTATGTGGATTTTACCGCCGCGCTAGGCGCGTCTAGAATGCGTCACGATGTTACCTCCGGCTTTTCCCCAAAAGACGCCGCCTGCCGCGGCAGTTATGACAGCGCCATTCCCCTTTTGGTGGAACCCATTCGCCAGGTGGCCGAATACGCCGCCTCCAAGGGCGTGATGGCCATGACGGAGAACCATGGCTTTTTCTCTCAGGATTCCGACCGTGTGGAAAAGCTATACAATGCTGTAAACCACCCGAATTTCGCCCTGCTCTGCGATATGGGAAATTTCATGTGCGCTGACGAGGATCCTTCTTTAGCGGTAGCCAGAGTAGCTCCCTATACCAAGTATGTCCATGCCAAGGATTTCGTATGGAAGAGCTTTTACGATGCCGATCCCGGCGAGGGCGCTTTCCAGACAAGGGCGGGGAATTATCTTCGCGGCACCATCATCGGCCATGGCAATGTGCCGGTAAAGCAGTGCCTGCGCACCTTAAAGGCTGCCGGATATGACGATACCATCGCCATTGAGTTTGAAGGCATGGAGGATCCTATCGACGCTTTGCGCATTGGCCTTGCCAATTTGAAGCGCTACTGGGAAGAGGTATAAATTTATGCTGCGTTTTGGTACAGTAGGCTCCGGGTGGATCACAGACGAATACATACACGGCGCGAAAGACAGCGGCTTATGGGAGCTTTCCGCCGTATACTCCCGTTCCCGGGAGCGCGGAGAAGAATATGCCGCAAAACACGGCGCGAAATCTGTTTTTACCGATTTGGAGGAATTTGCCTCCTCCCCCGACCTGGACGCTGTATATGTGGCAAGTCCCAACGCCTTTCATTACAGCCAATGCAAGCTGCTTTTGGAGCATGGAAAGCATGTGATCTGCGAAAAGCCGCTGTGTGCTCAGGCATACAAGGTTTGCGAACTGCAAGGCATTGCCGAAGAGCGGGGCCTGATCTTTCTGGAGGCTATCATGTATCTCCACCTTCCCCAGAGAAAGATCCTTGAGGAAGCCTTGAGCAGGATCGGCCGGATCACCATGGTCAAGCTGGATTTCTGCCAGCGCTCCTCCAAGCTGGATTCTTACCTTGCCGGGGACCTGCCCAATATTTTCAACCCCCAGCTGGAAACCGGCGCTTTGATGGACCTGGGTGTTTACTGCGTCTACCCTGCCCTGGCCTTATTCGGAAAACCGGAAAGCGTTCATGCCGATTCGGTTTCCACCACCAGCGGCCTGGACGGCGGCGGAATTCTTACCCTGCGCTACCCTGACAAGCTGGTGACGCTCACCTATTCCAAAATGGGACAGGCCGGGGCGAACAGCGATTTTCAGGGAACGGACGGAACCGTCAGTGTAGAATCCATTTCCCGCTTGGCAGGGATCAGCCTGCGGTACAAGGACGGCTCCACGGAGCAGCTGCACGGTGTCAACGACGAAAAATATCAGCTGATGGGCTGGGAAGCGAAGGACTTCTACCGCTATATCATAGAGCCGGAGGCCTCACGGGAAGAATATCTGCGCTGCGCCGCCTTGAGCTTGGAGGTTTCTGAATTTATGGAAACTGCCAGAAAACAGCTGGAAATCAGCTTTCCCAGCGACATGAGAAAGTAAAATCTTTGCAATTTAATAAGGAATTTGCTGATAGCGAATCTGTAGGGGATCTCTGAAAGTACATGTTATGCCGGTGAGGTAAAACCGTGTCCGTTCGGGAGGATTTTTGGAGGTTCCCTATCCTCAAATCAGGCAAAAACGGAAGAAATCCCAGGGTACGTGGAACACAAGTATTTGTTGAAACTTCAGTATAAAGATGGTACGATAAAAGAAGAAGTGATTTCTCTGTATTCAGAGGAAAAGTGATTGAAAGACACAACTGGAAATACGTCTCACGGTGAGACGTATTTCCAAACACAAAAAGGCAGGCAGGAAATACCAGCACTATTTCCTGCCCGTTCCTTTTGAAAGCTCTCTTCCTTATCCCCCAGCAACTATCCCAAAGGTGATTTTATGAAACGCTTACTTTCTATTTTGCTTATTTCTGTTCTGATACTACCACAAGGTCTTTTTGTATTTGCACAGGAGCAGGCGGCACAAAGTGAACTACGGCCAAAAGAGCATATTCCTTGTTGTAACACAGATATAGAGTTGGCAGAAAAATTACATTCCTCTTTGCTTCAGAGCAATTCTGCTAATTTCATTGAGAAGAACCAAGAGAAAAAAGCCGCTGTTGAACAATTAAGGCATGCTCACCCTTTGCCGTCTACAGGAAAAGTGAAAGCGCTTATTCTTCCCATAGAGTTTTCGGATCATAAAGTGGCCGATTGTCAAGAAGCTTACAATAGTATACCGCGCCTTTTCTTTGGTGCGTATGATCCCAACAAGAAAGTGTGTGAACAATCGCTGAGAGCGTTTTACCATTATCAGTCATACGGGAAGTTAAATATTACCGGCGATATTTTAGATGTGTATACCGCGCCGGAAGAATTGTATTTCTATTCAGATAATCTTGATAATTGGAGTGCTCTTGTGAAAGAGGCTTTGGACTATAACGTTGCGCAAGGGCTTGATTTGAATGAGTATGATAGCAATAAGGATAGCATTTTAGACTGTCTGATAGTAGAATTTGCACTTCCTACAAAGTTTCTTTGGGAGTTAGGACATCAAGCTTTAGGTCCACAAGCGTTGGGTTTGGATTATGTGTCTAATAATGTTAAAGTGAATTTTTATGTAGTTGAGCCAATGAGCACTACCACTGTTACTACTATTCATGAAACAGGACATCTATTGGGGCTAAAGGACAATTACATCTATCGCCCTCCTTACTCTTACTGCTATATAGATAAGAATTTAGATGAAGTAATGGGAAGTGGAGACAATTACTTTAATGCTTATTACAAATGGTTGCTTGGCTGGATCGAACCTGAGATATTGACTTGTGAAGGGTTGACTGGAGATCTGGAGAAAGAAATAGACTTATATGCGGTGGAATCACTCACAAATCAGCCGGAAGATGCGAATAGAGCTGTGGTTTTGGTACCAGATCCTCTTTTACTTCCCTTTACGGAATTCTATATAGCGGAGTATCGATCGGGAGGTATGGGAGAAAACTACTGGGGGGAAGACTTTTTCTCAGATTCACCAGGGATAGTAATTTGGCATTGTGATACAACCCTCACTGATGTAGGGCAATATAAGAATGGTATGAGCTATATTGTACCCATCTATAAGAGCGGAAGAATTAGAGATCTTGATGTAAAGCTTAATCTTTATGATGACAGCGATGTATACTCAGCTGGAGACACATTTACCTCTCAAACTGTACCTAACAGCGACTTTTACGATGATATCTACACAGGTGCGTATTTGAAGGTAGAAAGCCTCACACCGGAAAAGGCCGTGATAAAAGCAGGGTTTTGTGATCCGGATATTGTTCCCATTCCGGAATTGGAGATTGTACAAAGCCACACAGCGATTCGGAAGGGAACCTCCTTGGAAGTTGCAATTACAGCTACATGTGATGGTGAAATTATTTCTGGCTCACCAGAAGTCATATTTAATGTTCTTAGGAATTACAATAAGAGAAGTTTGTTGTTGATAGATGGGGATATCGATGAATCAATAATGCGTTTATGGTCATTTCGCAGAACTACAGAATCCCTTTTTCTAAACATTCCTGGTGTGCATTGTAGCAATTCTTTAACCGGAGACGGAACCTTTCGCTATATCATTCCAAACGGCGTGATTTCCTATCATAACATGTATTCCCGTGGAACAGTTTCTGACATTATTTATGTAGACAACACTCCGCCGGAAATAGAACTGCAAAGCTCTTCTCCACAAATCATAGAATGTGGAGAATCCTATACCGAGCTGGGAGCCACAGTAACAGACAATTTAGACCCGGATATCAAAGCGGGAAAGCTGG